>ULWD01008167.1_pt1 | contig 24673 bp, 17 predicted proteins | sample 1960011 | NCBI WGS metagenome assembly ULWD01 (sample SAMEA4835803, study PRJEB28245) | human gut metagenome | biome: gut microbiome; material: fecal sample | place: Denmark | collected 2008 | reverse complement strand
CTGCCAACAAAGCTAGCATCCCCGTTCTGGCGCTCGACCGCAGCGCCGATAAAGGCACAGTAGCCTCCTTCATCGCTTCTGACAACGTCAAAGGCGGCGAAATGGCAGCCGAATACATCATCCAAAAACTTGGTGAAAAAGTAAAAGTAGCCGAGCTCGAAGGCATCCCCGGCGCATCTGCGACCCGCGAACGCGGCGAAGGCTTCCATAAAGTAGCCGACCAAAAACTTACAGTTGTTGCCAAACAATCTGCTGATTTTGACCGCAGCAAAGGCCTGACTGTCGCTGAAAATATGCTGCAGGCCAACCCTGATATCCAGGCTATTTTCGCTCAAAATGACGAAATGGCACTGGGCGCTATCGAAGCAGCCAAAAGTGCTAACAAAAAAATCTTTATCGTTGGCTTTGACGGCACCCAAGACGGCCTGAAAGCAGTAGAAGCAGGCACTATGGCCGCAACTATCGCTCAACAGCCCGAACTGATGGGCCAGCAGGGTCTGGACGCTGCTGTAAAAGTAGCCAAAGGCGAAAAAGTTGAAGCTAAAATAGGCGTACCGCTCAAACTTGTAGACAAAAAATAATTACTGCCCTTTGACAATTTGGACAAACATAAAAACCCCGGCGCAATGCGCCGGGGTTTTGTTTTATCCTGCACAGGCTTCTGAAATAAACGCCTTCCTTTTAAAAGCTGTACTTCAAATCAACCAACCATTTATTACTTTGAGCATCGCTGCCTTTTTGATAACTATAGCTTACACCATACGTCATATGCCCTTTTTCTGCTTCCAGGCCCACTTTACCAATGAACGAGCCTTTATCCATTACCGTATAACCAAGTCTATCTGCCGCAGTAGTCCCAGGTAAACCAACCGTCATACTGCTGTCAGTATCACCCATAGCCCACATATACGACAAATCGACATTCGGACGAATCTTCCAGCCGTTATCCGCAATATTTTCATAAGTCAGCGACACACCTACAGGCAGCAGCCAGACATTCTGACGTTCAGGAACATAATTAAAAGCTGCCAGACCGCCAATATCAGAACTGTAGGAACCTGTATCAATGCTTAAATATCTTAAACCAACATAAGGCATTACCTGCAGATTATCATATTGATATAGTTTTTCACCTTTGATCCCCAAAGTGATCGTATCAGTTTTCGGATTTGCCGTTAACAGGCTGCCGAAATTATTTTGTTCCACATCACTGTCACTGCGGCTATAACCGATATCAGCAATCAAATTGGTATCAGAATTTCTCATGCTGCCATATAAGCTTACTCCCCAGAAATCAAAATCATTGCGACTGTAAGCAGCACCGCCGACACTGGTAGTATCACCACTGCCATAAGTAAAAGCAATACCGCTTTGGAATTTGCCGATCTTAGCAAAATCGGTTCCCAAAACAAAACCATTATATTTGCTGTCATAAGAAGCAGAACCACCAGCCATAGCCATATCGCGCACTTTATCCTTACCGTGTACATATTGTGCCCAAATCCCGGCACCGCTGTTATCTTCATACAAGCTGCGGCCTTTACCGCCAACCTCTGCAACCGGAGCAGCGTTCAACGACATTCTTCCTGTAACAGTGCCTGTAACATTGCTGGCAACTGAAACCGCATTGGCACTGGTGCCTGAAGTTTCACCCATCTGTACTGCGGCATTGATATGCGCAGCAGCCTGAGCTGATGTAATATCGGCGCTACCGGTTACAGCAGCAACAAACGCTTTGGCACCCGGAGCAGATTTAGCAACAGCATCACTGTCTGTTACGATGCTCCCAATAACAGAAGTTGCTGCCAGCGACGTTCCGCCTGCAGCTGCAACGATCTGTTCTTTAGCAGCTTCTTTTTCATCAACACTCAAATCTTTCAATTCCTTATAAACAACGTCATAATCTCTGTTATTCTGTTTGACCTCTGCAAACATCGAAGTCCTGTCATAAGCAAGATTTTCTTCTTTCCAGAAGTTAGCTGTGCTGTTTGCGGCCACACTGACTATTTTATAAGTACCGGCAGTTTTCAAATCATTGATACCCAGTTTGCCGTTTTCATTTACTGCAAGCGTACCGCCGTTTGTCACTTTGATCACAGCCTCATCAGCATTTGCTGTAACACCCGTCAACGTAAGATTATTTACTTTGGAAATATCTAAAGTGCCTTTATTGACAGCGGCGCTGCCTTCCCAATTCATAGTATCTGCGCTGATCGCGATATTGCCACGTTCGTAAATATTGATATCGCCTGTCAGTTCTGCAGTATCTATAACATTGACTGCTATATTAGTCGTACGATCATGCTTACTGTATCCGTCACCCATACTACCGGCATTGATATCGCCAGCCATTACTAAATTTCCGGCAGTAATATGCAAATCAAAAGCAGTATCAGCATGTTGGCTACCAGTCAAAGTTCCATAAGTGCCGCAAATATTGCCATCAATACTCAATTCATTGGCAGTTACATTCAGCGTACCCCAGCTGCCAGAGCCAAAAACGCCGCCGGCAACATTTGTCGAACCATCAAAAGCAGCTTTATCTGCATTAAAGTTTATAGTGCCGCCTTCATTTACCTGTAATATTGAAACACCATAATCATCTTTGCCCCAAGTAGTTTTGGCATAAAAATCACCAACAGTAATATTAGCTACATTTGCAGCTCCTTTACGTACATGAACAAACTCATCGCCAGTATAAGATACTATTTTATCAGCAGTAATATTTAATGTATTATTATTCCCGGTCAATCTAAAACCACGGTCACCGCCTTGTACTTTTGAACCAACATAAATTTCTTTGGCATTGAGCTCCAAAGTGCCGCCATCAGTAACAACTGCAGCGTTGTAAGCAGTACCAGGAGTATTCGAGGGACTATTTGTTGTAGTATTAGCACTGTTAAAGACAATTTTATCTACAACATTCGTTTTACCATATTCTTGGGTTTTGCCCTTCACAAAAACTCCAGCATAACGATATTCATCACCGCCATTATAATCAGTACTGGGACTTGCAATATTTACAATATTCGGCTCACTCTCAGCAGCCCATGCGTCCCCCCCAGATATACAAACGTTAATTACACCTGCTGCTAACAATGAACACATAACTTTCTTAGTCAACTGTTTCTGCCTGACCGACATCGACATACTCATCAACCTCTTTCCTTATTTATTCATCTAGTTTTAATAAGCGAATATATTCTTTTGTTTTTCTTCTTATTTTTAATTTAAAGAACATATTCTATCACCTCATAATTATAGCACGCTTGTACCCCCCCACAAGACATAACATCTGTTTTTCTAAAATTTTCTTTGCATTTTTGCCCTTCATTATGAAAAAGCTTATCTGCACAGGCAAAAAAATTAAAAAGAAGACTGATAAAAATCAGCCTTCTTTTTAATTATCAAGTATCATTACTCTTTCCCCTTAGACTCAGTGTCTGCTCCTATCAGCAGTTCATCAATCGTACAGCCAAGCAGCTTACGCAAACTCAAAAGCAGCCGTAAGCTTGGCGACAGACGACCATTTTCCACATTACATAAATGCGACTGCGATACACCTATCTGTTTTGCCAAATCAGACTGGCTGATATCAGCACGCAGCCTGCGAATCTTGATTTCCATCCCCATTTTTCTGTAATCTATTTTTTCCATATTCTTCCTCCGCTCTCAGCAGCTATAAGCAGTATTGTCAGCATCAAATTATTTTTCTTCTGCAATACTGCCTGCCAACTACTCAACTTACTGCCTTAGAAGCTGTAACGGAAGCCTACGTTGGCTCCCCAGTTTTTAGTTACGTCACCGCCAAAACTGCGTTCCACATCACCGTACAGCTCACAGTTTTTACCTAAAGTGATATTACCGCCGATGCCTACTTCGAGCCAGGTATCGCCGTAATCTTTGTCTGCGCTGTAACTTTCACCATTAGCAGCCAGCATGGCGACACTGCTGTTGCCGCTGAACTCGTGCAGCAACGAAGCCTTGACATACACGTCACCTCTGCTGAAGGCTTTACCGGCCACAATACCTAAACGACCTATCAGACTGTTGATATCATCATACGCGACTCTTATACCTTTAGCGCTTACATAATCATAGCCGTCGATACGACCAAAAGTCAGCTGAGCCTGCGGCTCAAAATAAACATTATTACCGCCGTCAAAACGTTTAGTATACTCAACCCCTATCGAAGTTGCATCGGTCGAATAATCGCCCTGATCGCTGTATTTACCGTAAACATCAACATCACCGTAAATACGGCCGCGTTTAACTACAATGTCCAAAATGCTGTTATCCTTGCCCTGTAACGTTCCATACAGACTTACAGCTCCAATTTTGTTCTCACCGCTGCCGCTGGTATAATTCAGGCTGCCGTCGCTGTATTCGTAGGCAGCGCCCACACGCCAGTCACCAGCCTGAGCGTCATAACCCAGCTGATAAGTTTTATATTTATTAGTAAATTCATCGCCGCCAAGCTTACCGCCAAACATTCTTGCCCAAACACCGTTATCGGCGCCGCTCTGCAGCTCGCCTAAACGCTGGCGCAGCGTGCCGTTGCCGTCTATCCATGCAGTATAAGCAACCTGATTCGCGCTAACCATTGTATTAACGCTGTCAACAGTATTCTTTTCCAAAGAATCAATAAACCAGTCATATTTACCGTTATTTTCCTTATCTGCCAGCGTAAGATCAAATTCGTACAAGCCATTGGCATAAACAGAATCTGAAACGGCAAACTTGGTATCAGCCGCTGCTCCCTTTACCAAAACCGTATGGTTTCTTGCCGCATCCTCCAACCCGCCGGTCGAAACGATTTTGATAGTATTCGTACCGGCCGCAGAATTTTTATCAATAGTCAGCTTGTCGCTGTAACTGCCGCCACCGTCAACAGCACCTGCGTTCATTACAAAGGTTCCGTCAGCAGCAGTCAGATTATCCACCTGCAGGCTGCCATAACGCCCGCTGTCGGCAGTCATATTGACTACCGAGCCTTTGCCTACCGTAAGGCCGGTGAGCGAAGAATTGCCTTTCATATCCCAATAAGCGCCATTGTTAAATTGCAAATCATTAATACTGCCCTCTGTCTTATAGCTTCTGCCTGAAAAATAGGACTGCGCCGTATCAAAATTGATTTTTACCGTTCCGTATGTTAACTCATGGGCACTGTTATACATCGCACTGGAACCAACAGTGCCTTCCAGCTTGACGTCATTACCACCGGCCATGTTGACTTCCACCTTGCCGCCTTCAGCAATCATGGCCGCGCCAAGATTACCGTTTTTAACAGTCAGGCCTTTGGCAAAAGCAACCTCCGCATCGGTACGGCTGTGAATGCCATACATCTTAGCATTGCTGTCTCCTGCATGCGTGGTCGTTGTAATCCTCGCATCGTCGGCAAAAGCTACTTTACTGTGTTCCTGGGCATAAACTCCGTACATAATGGCGCCGTCATTCTCACCGCCTACAGAGATATCCGCCTTGCCTGCAATACTCACTTCGCCCAAAGAATTGGCCTCTATGCCTTTAACATACCTTCCGTTGCCCCGGGCATCAATTTTTAAATCGCCCTGGATGTTTATCGTACCCTTATCGTCTTTACCATTTAATTCAATACTGGTAATGTCAGCCCCTACGGACCTGGCTGTAATCGTTAAATCCCCATACTCTGTTGCTGATCCCCATTGTCTCACACCACGAACGTCAGTGTTGTTTGCCGTGTTAGAGGTAAGGGTAAGTTCAGTATCGCCAAAGCTGCCCGTAACACCGGTGCTGTCTATGTTAATGCCATAAGCATTATATTCGCCCAGTATTTCTATCTTGGTACTGTCACTCACGGTAACCGCACTCTTATTACTCATTAAATAGAGCCCTGACGCAGAACCGTCCGTCGCCTTGCCATAAATATTCAAAGTTTTGGCTTGTAAGCTGTTCACACAGTCGCCATATTCATAAAAATCTTGAGTGCGAATGCCGTCAACACCCTCAGTAGCTTCTGCATGAATGTTCAATGCGCCGGTCATTTCCATTTTCGAGCCGTTATATAAGGTGATACCGGCAGCGTAATCCATTTGCTGATCCGCGTTGTCCTTATTGATGTTGATCGTCAAATCGCCGCCTTTGATGCTGGTTTCATATCCTTCACTCGCGCCGGTTCCATTGCAGTAAACGCCATTGGCATAGCTGTCGTCCAGATTACTGTTAATCGTGATGATTGAGGCTGCGACCGTACCCAAATCTACTTTCCCCTGCGTCTCGACACGCAGACCATTGCGCCAGGCCTGAGCTTCGCTGGACTGATTATTCGTGCCAAGGCCGTTAATCGTCAGCTCGATGCCCTTTTGGGCGTCCAATTTTGATACGCCGTCCACAAAGATACCGTTATAACCATAGGTGTCCCCAGTATCAGACATTGTAACCGTCACCCGTTCAGTAGCCGTTGTCGTATTATTTCTGCCATAAGTATAAATGCCGGCGCAGTTTTTTCCCGGATCATCCATGGTAATCGTGATTTTACCGTAGTCCGCGCCATAAGTGCTTGTACTTAAAGTATCAGTGCCCGTATAATCTGCCGCCCAGACGGAGTTGTCCCCCCCGAATGTGCAAGCGTACGCAGTACCTGCAATAATCAACGACCTCAATACTTTCCTTTGTAACTCCCCGCCTTGCTTTTTGTTATAGCCTTTCACCAAACTCATCTCCTAAATTTTTATAAAATACGAAATGCCATAAAGAAATCCCCCACTTGGATGATGAGGGATATTCTTTATAGATTTTTCAAGCTGCCATCCTGATTTTAGAAGCTGTAACGGAAGCCGACATTGACGCCCCAGTTTTTAGTTACGTCACCGCCAAAACTGCGTTCCACATCACCGTACAGCTCAAAGTTTTTACCTAAAGTAATATTGCCTCCGATGCCTACTTCGAGCCAGGTATCGCCGTAATCAAAATCATTACTCAAAGCAGCACCGTTCCTATCTTGCATACTTACACTGCCGTCCCCATAAAATTCATGCAGTACAGAAACTTTAGTATAAATGCAGCCTTGTTCCAGTTGCTTGCCGACAGCTATCCCTAAACGTCCAACTAAAGAATCAATACCTTCATTAGCAACAGCAATATTTTTAGATGTACCATAACTGTTGCCATTGATATGCCCATAAGTGAACTGTGCCTGGGGCTCAAAAAACATTCCGTTTTTCTGCGCAATCCGTTTGTTATATTCCACACTCAACGAAGTTGCATCAGTTTCATAATCGCCACTGTCAGGATACTGAATGAAGGTATTGATATCGCCATAGATACGACCGTGTTTCAATACAATATTCCAGGCAGCACCATCATTTTGCTGTAAGGTACCATACAGGCTCAAAGCTCCGATTTTGTTCTCACCGCGGCTGCCGCTGCCTTTAACATTACCCTGCGTATATTCATACGCCGCACCGACTTTCCAGTTTCCCGCCTTTATATCATAACCAACCTGATAAGTATGATATTCATCACTGAAACCGTTTCCATCCAACTTACCTCCAAAGATGCGTGCCCATGCTCCCTGCTCAGCGTTCTGATGCAGTGCACCCAAGCGGCTGTGCAGATTACCATTGCCGTTGACCCAGGCATAATATAAAGGTACATTTGCCCCTGCTACCGCCAGCGCGTCACCAACAACCCTGCTGTCCAAATCTCTGACGTACCAGTTCTTCTGTCCGCCTGCCGCAGCAGAATCAAGTACCGGCGTATATTCGTAAATACCGCCGCCATAAGTAGTTTCACCCACAAATTCGGCATCGCCGGTAACAGTAATAAAAGTATTTCCAGGCTTCAGCTCTTTCCCAACCAGCGAACTGATATTATTGATCGTTATCCCATGAATGCCTTTATCAGAAGCGGCAACGGTTATTTTGTCGCTGTTAGTCCCGTCGTTATCAACAATAAAACTGCTGCCTGTACCAGTAAGTTTTTGAATAGCAAGAGTACTAAACGCACCCCGGTCACCGCTCAGATCGATTCTGCCGCCATCATCCGCTTTCAGATCGGTAACGCTCGAAGTTCCTGTAAGCTGCCAAGCTGCACCGTCCGTAACAGCAAGCTCAATAACTCCATCATCATATAAACTTGTACTGCCGTTAAAAACAGAGCCGGCAGTATTCAAGTTAACATTGACCACCCCTTTAATATCACTTTCAATGTCACCGAAAATAACAACCTCATTAGCACCGGCTGCTGAACCCTGATTGATAGTTACAATACCTTCAGCGCTGGTATCGCTGTTGCCCGCGGCAGAGATAGCCGTACCTCCTGCCGCATTGATGTATACGCCTTTTTTAAAATCGACCGAGCTATCTTCAGTAACCGAGCTATCATAAAAATAAGTGCTGACACCGTAAACGTAGCCTGTACCGGTCGCAGTTATTACGGCAGTATCTTCAAAAACTACCTTGCCGCCATTTAAAGCAGAAACAGTTTCTGTATAGTCAGTACTTTGAGCCGCCAGTTCAGTTTGTTCTTTAAAAGTAATAACGCCCTCGGCATCAGCTACAACAGCCCTGGCATTCCCACCGCCAGCAGTAACTTTTATAAGATTTGCACCGCCGGTTTCACCAAGCGTTATCCGGCCTTTGCCTTCCGTATCGTCCATATATTTATGCGCCAGCAGACCCAAAGCGGCGCCGGTATCTGAACTGACGTCCAGCTGCAAACTCTTACCTGTAACTGCAGCATTTGTCGTTACTTCAATACCGGTCACAGAAGCATCCAAATCATTATGCAGTGTAATATCTGCTCTGTTAAAATCTATCTTGCCGTGCCCATAACCATAAATACCGGTCACACCATTACTCTCTTCTCCCGATTTTCTGGCCTGACGGTCAATATTGATCAGCAAACCATCATTTACGCTGATCTCAGCTCCGTTGTCGGCCTGGATGCCGTACAGCTCGCTGCCGCCCTGCACAGCATTCTGTGTATAAGCCGTCATATCTGTAGCATAAGTCCCTGTCACAACAGTCAGATTATCATAAAACTGCTTAGAAGATATATCTTCGCCTAAAGCAGGTGTATTGCCAGTATCAGTCTGCGTTGCCCAGACACCGCGTACAGTTTCGTTCGACTGGCCGTTGCTGCCGCTGATCACGATCTCCGCATTTTCGATCTCGGTTGTACCGATATAATTGCCATAACTGCCTTTAGTCAAAACACCTGTTGTATTTACCGTAGCTTTGTCACCTGCGGCAAGGCCCAGATTGATTTTGACATTCCTGGCTTTGAGGGAATTTGCAGCTTTATTTGTTTTTCTGCTGTAATAACCTTCCACATCAATGCCGGCAACCACCTTGGGTGCAGAACTGACTTCAGCCGTTGTTTTACTACTGACACTGATATTCATCTCGCCAGTAACAATATTCTTATGCTGACCGGCCGTACTTTCAAAACCAATAACACTGCTTTTGCTGCCTACGATCGCAATATCAGCGTCTTTCAACATCAATGCGGCTGTGCCGCTGCCATCATTAGCAATCCCGCAAATACTGCTGCTTCTGCTACTGGAGCCAGTTTCAACAATTTTCACAACGGCTTTATCAGTTACTGTCAAATCTGTAGCTCTACTAACACCGATCGTTACATTGCTGTTTCCCTCAAGACTTTCATTGGTCACGCTGACATTTTCGTACTCGCCGCCTAAATCAGTACCATATTGGCTATTATAGTCTTGCGCCCAGGCTGCGTTGTCCCCCCCGAATATGCAAACGTACACTACTCCTGCTGTAAACAACGATTGCAGTACTTTCCCAGCTAATGCTTTATTGCTGTTGACCTGCTTCAAACAGCTTTTTACTTTCTTCCGGCATTTCTGCATACATCTATCTCCTCTTTTTCACGAAATACTATAAAGAAATCCCCCACTTGGATGATGAGGGATATTCTTTATAGATTTTTCAAGCTGCCATCCTGATTTTAGAAGCTGTAACGGAAGCCGACATTGACGCCCCAGTTTTTAGTTACGTCGCCGCCGCTGATACGTTCTACATCCAGATACATACTGGAATCCTTATTAAATTTGTGGTTGACGCCGATACCATATTCGATGGCGGTACCGCCGATGCTGTCACTGTAGCTGGCGCTTCTGCCGTCAGCGCTGACATGTGTATTGATGTCGCCGTCGAAGTCGTGCAGTACTGCCGCTTTCAGATAAACGCTGCTGTCTGCCGCAAAGGTTTTGCCCAGCAGGAAGCCGCCGCGCAGAACAATGCTGTTCATGCTGTCGTTAGTAACGCTCATAGTATTGTCGCGAGTGGTTACGGTATAATCATCGCCGCCCAGATGTACGTAGCTTGCACGCACCATAGGTTCAACGAACCAGCCGTCATTCAAATCCTGACGATAGCCGTATTCAACAGCAAAGCTTATAGCTGTACTGCCAAAATCACCGTCCAGTTTTTGGGCAATAGTGCCGCCGTAAGCGCTGGTTTCACTGTCAACTTTACCAACTTTGGCAATGATGTCTACATGATGACCTTTATCGCCAGTCCATGTGCCATATAAAGCGCCTGCCGCGGTTTTGATTTCACCGTCGCCATTAGTCAGGCTGGTATCGCCTTTAGCATATTGTCCTGCCAGGCCGATACGCCAGTTACTGCCGACCTCACGGTCATAACCTGCCGCAAAGCCGTTATATTGATAATCGTTATCGCCCTGCAGTCCATCTACTTTGATTTTGCCGCCGACATATTTAGCCCAAACGCCGTCGTTATCGTCTGCAGAATTACGGACGTCTCCCAGACGTTCCATCAAAGTTTCATCAGCGCCGAACAGAGTCACTGCCGCTCCGGCTGCGATCTTGTTGGCATCCTGAGCCGCCATTTGGGCAGAGGATTGAGTTGCAGCCCTGGTAGTGACCTGTGTCAGGTTCAGACCATCATCGACAACCTCTGCTTTCCCCTCATATTCATAAGACCAGACGCCGTTATCATATTTCATTTCTTTGATGTTGTAGGTGCCGCCTTTATCTGCATTTTCGATCAGTACGACATCTTGGTCCAAATGTCCCTTAGTATCAGCGCCGGCAGCATTGTTATAGCCGTTGCGCATTCCCTGGTCAAATACGGTGATATTATAGGTACCTTTGCCGGTAGCAGTATTAGTGGAAATAATTTTATCGTTGCCTGCCGACTGACCGTAAACGCCGTTGGCATTGGTACGCATAAAGAGCTCGTTAGTACCGGAAGCATCCAGATCATTAGTAGTGATAGTACGGTAATCAGCAGTATTGTATTTGTCTGCCTGATTATTTTCGTCATAGAAGTAGACCGTACTGCCTTTCAGCGTGGTCTTGTCTGCCACCGTCAGGGTTTTCAGATTGTCAGTCAGGTTCATGGTCGTACCGCTGATATTAAGCGTGCCTTTGCTGCTGCCGCCAATATCTGAGGCGTTGCCATTGACTTTCGTATTCGATTTCAGATTCAGGGTGCTGTTGCTTGTTTTATTGGTTACAACCTCCACGTCGCCGTTCAGCTCAATACCTGCCTCCGCATCTTTAGCGTCCAGGGTCAGCGAACTGTCATACAGCCAAACTGCATATTCTTTCTGCAGATTTGTACTGTTGCCGCCCAAAGCAGTTACTTTAATGCCGCCCGCATCGCTGACGAAGGTCAGGTCATTGTTATTGCCTTCAATGCCCTGTGCGCCCTGCCAGGCGCCGGTTGCGGCAGTAGCTTTGATGCTGATAGCGTCCGTGGTATGCACCTGCACGGTAGTATTGTCAACCGCCATGCCCTGCGCCCAGTTCTTGGCTTCGCCTTTGTCGGCAGCGGCTTCGATTTCCAGTTTGCCGTCAATGTCAGCCAGCATAGAGCCGCCGTTAATCACAAATGCTTTGGCAATGCTGGTAGTACTTGTTTTATCCGCCTTGTACTCAAACTTCGGATTTGAATTTGCGGCATCCTTAGTCAGGTCAACATCACCTGTTGCTGCAGCATTCACTGTAAAGTCGCCTGTAACAGCATAAATATTATTGGAATCTTTAGCTTCAACAGCGACAGCGTTATTGGTAACCGCTGCACCTTTTGCTTCTGCGCTGATAGCCAGGCCAGCGTCAGAAACCACGTTCAAAGTGCCGTTTGTAGTAACAAGGCCAGCTGCAATTGCTTCCTTGCCGTTAGCAGATTGTGCAACATCGCCGGCAGGAGTGATACCGCCGCCACCTGCACCGCCGTTAGTAGTTGCATTGACAGCGCCATTTTGTCCAACAGCAGTTGTTCCTGCGCTACCCGCTGTACCGGTGTTATTTACATTAGCTGTGCCGCTTGCTGCCTCATAAGCTTTACTGCTATCGAAACTGCCTACGCCTTTACCGGCTATAGCAGTAGCTTTAATAGCAGTCGTTTGCAGATTGACCTGCGATTGCGTAAAGGTCAAAGCTGTGGAAGTTGCACTGCCGCCAACTTGACTTATACCAGCATTACCTGCGTTGCCACCAGTACCACCGGTGCCGCCCTGGCCTGCATTGCCGCCTGTGCCTACAGTACCGTTAGCAGCAGCGGCACCTTCACCGCCCTGAACACCTTGCGAACCCTGAACAGCAATGTTTCCATTTAATAAAATACCGCCCTGGCCGCCAGCACCACCAGCGCCGCCATGTCCACCTTTACCAGCGTCGCCATAGTCGCCGCCGTCACCGCCAACGCCTCCGTTGCCACCAAAACCGCCATTGCCACCTGCGCCGCCGATACCTGCTTTAGCGCCGTCGCCACCGGTTGCAGTAACTGCAATGCCATTGCCTGCTACAGCAAGATTGATAATACTGTCAGTCCCGGCAAACCCCAGCGCAGTTGCATTACCGCCAACACCGCCATTACCACCGTGGCCACCAGTTCCGCCAGTTCCACCAACGCCGCCGTTACCACCAACACCGCCGTTACCGCCATTGCCGCCTATTCCGGCCGCACCACCCTGGCCGCCGTTACCACCGTTACCACCGACAGTACCTTGTACATCATTATCGCTAGCACCTGTACTATGATGGGCATTACTGCCACCAGCACCCTGAGCACCTTGACCGCCCTGAGCACCGTCGCCGCCATCACCGCCATCGCCACCGTTCCCGCCGATACCACCGGTTCCGCCTACGCCGCCGATACCACCGGCGCCACCTGCACCACCAGCTCCGCCATTACCAGCCGCAGCTTCAACAACAAGCCCGCCTAAGCTGATCGTAGTCGCCGTGCCGCTGCCCGCAATTTTCAGTCCTGTCGCTTCAGCGTTACTACCGCTGCCGCCATTACTACCGTTACCACCAATGCCGCCTGTAAGGCCAACAGCTCCCACAGTGCCAGCAGTACCGCCAGCACCAGCCAGGCCAGCACCGCCAGCACCGCCTATATTGCCATTAGCTCCGGCAGTACTAGGAGTTGTGCCCGAAGTAGTACTATCAGCGCCATCAGCGCCCTGCGCGCCGTCACCTGCTTTAGCGGGAACAGTTGTTATTGCTGCCGCAGTACCGCCTACGCCGCCGTAACCGCCGTGGCCGCCGTCACTGCCTGTAGCAGTCACAGTCAACACGCCGCCGGTGGCAGTATTATTGCTGCCTGTAATGTCAACACCGGTAGCTATGGCAAGTCCGCCGTTGCCGCCATTAGCACCGGCGCCGCCATTTAAGTTTTTATCACTTGCCCCATCGACACCCACTTTACCTTCATGGGTATATTTGCCGGAAGTGATTTCCTGGGAATAAGTATTGCCGCCAATGGCTTTAATTGCAATATCACCAAAGGTAATATTGGCGTTTAAGATATTAGTAGAATAAATACCTACAGCAGAACCGATACCGCCATTTTTGCCTGCGGTACTTTCTTCAACTGGCAATCCAGCCGCAGCGCCTTTGCCGTCAGCACCGATAATACCTTCTACAGTCATACTTTTAAGAGTTATAGTTTTACCGCCCATATCGTCCTTGGCACGAAAGGCCAGATCAGCAAAATTCTCATGGTATTGGGCGGCGTACATATCTTCACCGGTTTTTTGCTCTCTCGCAATCGCAATAGCACGATCACTATCAGCTGTATAGCTGGAATATTGTCTCGGATGATCCTGGCTGCCGCCATCGGCTGCCCACACCTGTCCTGGCACAGCCACCCACGCCGTCCCCATTACAGCCAGCGTTACTGCTGCTGCCAGCTGTTTTTTATTACTTGTTTTTAAATACACTAAAATCAACTCCTCAAAATTTGTTGAACAATATATTTCTTCGGCTGACGCCGCAGGAACCAAAGCTTTTACCTGACTTCAAGAGGCTGTTTTAAAATAAATATTTTAAAACAAAAACCGTATTTAACTTGTTTTAGATTGTATTTTTTAACTATTTTATATAATTCTTTAGTTATTTTATCACAGATGTCCCCCCCGACAAGACACGAGAAGGTTATTTTTAAATTTTTTTCTGCGCCGCGTTATTACGCTCCGCGGCACTTGCGCTGCGGCGCAAGTGCGTGTGCGTACTTCACCCGCAGCCAGGCGAAAACATCGAAAAAAAATAGCCTGCCAAAGCAGACTATTTTTTGATCATTATGGACACTTCAAATTCCAGCACCTGCTGCAAACGTGTCAGTACGGCTACAGTGGTGCTGACCTCGCCGCGTTCGATACAGCCATAGTGCTTGGCCGATAAACCTACTGCTTCAGCGATCTGTTCCTGGGTCAGCTTTTTATTTAGCCGCGCTGTTTTCAGCTGCCGGCCTATATATTTTTGCATGCTATCCCTCCCGCCATTATTTTAAGCAGTAAAGGCATAAAATTAACACCTGATTGTACAGGGTGTTAATTTTCGTCGAAAAAGTTTAGACTGTTTGTTGTTGCGCGCGACGTTTTACAGTATAGCCGGGTATCATAAAATTATAGAGAGAACTGATCGTTATAAAAAATTTACCTGAACAGGCAGAGAGATTGAAAGCATTGATAACCGCCGCCCAGGCTGGTGATAAAGCAGCACTGCTGCAGTTATGCACGGATTTTAAGCCGCTTTTAAAAAGCGAGGCCCGCCGTGAGATGTTTTACAGGTCGCTGGGAAAAGACGCAGAAGCTATCGCCGTTCTGGCCTTTATCGAGCTGGTTTTGCAGTATAAGGGCGCTGATTTTGAAAACTGGCCCGGACTGGCACGCTGTAAGGTGCATTTTGCTGTTTTTGACGCGATGCAGAAGCAGGGCAGAATTTGGGAAAACGAAGCCCAGACAGATACGGACAGCGAAGCCGGAATCGCCCTGCTGGAGACAGGCTGTGCAGCAGATGAGCGTCTGGACGAGCTGGCACGTTTTTTACTTTCACTGGAACTGCAGGAAGCGCTGCGGCAGTTAAGTGCAGAACAGAGGAAAATACTGACGCTGCTGTTTTTAGATGACCTGAAGCCGGCCGAGGTGGCAGGACGTCTGGGCTGCACTGTACGCAACGTTACTAAGCACCGGCTAAAAGCACTTGATAAAATGCGGCAGCTTTTGGCGCATTAAGGATCAGGCAAATAAAAAACAGACATTCACGAAACGTGAATGTCTGTTTTTTTATTTAGACAACTGCAAATTGCTCAATTATTAAGGCAATGCTATTGATATTTCAGCCGCTACTTTTCAATATCGACTAAGTAAGATGCGCATTTTTACTTACCTATATGGTAATGCTGTTTTTATCCATTATGGTAGAATTTATCTTGATTAAAATACAAAAAGACCCTTTCAGCTGAACTGAAAGGGTCTTTTGATTTACGATCTGTAATTGGATACCGATTATCTGCGTTCGCGAATACGAGCAGCTTTACCGGTAAGGCTGCGCAGATAGTAGAGTTTTGCTCTGCGAACGATACCACGACGGGAAACTTCGATTTTCTCCAAACGTGGGCTGTGGATCGGGAATGTTCTTTCAACGCCTACGCCGTAAGAAATACGACGAACGGTGAACATTTCACGAACGCCGGCGCCGCTGCGTGCAATTACTACACCTTCGTACATCTGTACGCGTTCACGAGTACCTTCGACTACTTTTACATAAACTTTTACGGTGTCGCCTGCACGGAAGTCAGGGATGTCGGAACGAAGCTGTTCTTGTTCCAATACTTCAATAATATTCATAATTTCCTCCTCGAATCATAGACGTTCATGTGCGAACACACCACAGCGGACCGTCCGTTTTACACAAATGACATTATATCATACTGTTCAATTAGTTGCAATTATTTTTTAAGCATTTTGACAGTTATTTTTCCCACCAGGCCTCACCGGCCAGCCGGTCTAAAATAATCGCAGCCGCAGAGCGCACACACAGGTGATTATAGTCGCAGGGACCATAAACAGGTTCAAGTACATAATCAAAACTGTTCATTGTTTCCTGTTCCATACCAAAGCCGGTGCCAAAAAGCAGCAGCAGAGGTTTATCACCGCTGTGCAGCAACTTTCGTACAAAGCCATAGGTCACTGTATTAGGATAGGTGCGGGCATCGGTAGTAATCGTAACCGGCGCCTGCCCCTCTATTTCAGTAACCGCGGCAATAGCCGACTCAATGCTGGACGTATAGGTTACACGTTCCAGCGCGTTGCTGCGGTCAGGATTATAGGTTTTGCCGTAACCATGCTGCCAATAGTCAGTTATCCTTTTGATGATTTCAGACTGTACCTCCAGCGGATGGATCAAAAAATATTTTTTGACATCATAGGTGCGAGCGGTACGCGAAATATCGTGGATATCGAAGTTAGTGACGGCAGTAGCAATGACCTGCATATTTTTATTGTAAATAGGATAATGCACCAGCCCCAGATAAAGGTTAGCCATTATTATCACCTGCGAGTTCCTGTTTGATTTCGTTAAGCAGCAACACATCCTCTTTGCCAAGCTCTGCAAGCAGATCAGGCCTGTGCAGATAAGTCGCTTTAAGGGCTTCTTTACGGCGCCAGCGATTGATCAGAGCGTGATTGCCGTTACGCAGCACTTCCGGTACTTCCAGTCCTTCAAATTCCACCGGCCGGGTGTACTGAGGATATTCCAGCAGTCCCGTACTGAAAGAGTCTTCAACGGCACTGGCCATTTTTCCAAGCACGCCCGGTATAAAGCGCGCTACAGCGTCCATAACTATCAGTGCCGGCAGTTCGCCGCCGGTAAGTACATAGTCGCCAATGGAAAGTTTTTCATCGACCCAGTTGAAGATCCGTTCATCGAAGCCTTCATAATGACCGCAGACCAGAATGAGATCCTGGCCGCTGCGGGCATATTCTTCAACGATATCCTGCTTTAATGTGCGCCCGCCCGGGCACATGGCAATAACCCGCGCTGCAGGCAGCTGCTGTTTGGCCATGCGGATAGCCGCTACCATCGGCTCTGGCTTCAAAACCATGCCGGCACCGCCGCCAAAGGGCGTATCGTCCACTGTACGGTGCCTGTCAGTTGCAAAATCGCGCGGATTGATGCAGCTGACTTCTACAAGTCCCGCATCGGCGGCGCGTTTGATAATGCTGTGACCGGCCGCTTGTTCAATTTGTTCAGGAAATAAGGTAATAAAGAGAAATCTCACGGTGCATCTGTCCATTCAGGTAATTCGACCACGATCTTACGGTCTGTAATATTGATTTCCTTAACGTGCTTTTTGAGGGCCGGGACGAGGATATCCTTGCCTTCCGGTACAGCAATAACGTAAACGTCGTTGCTGCCGGTGCTGAGCACGTCTTTCAATGTGCCGAGCTGTGTTCCTGCCGTATCGAATACGGGCAGTCCGAGCAGGTCGGCTACATAATATTCGCCTTCTCCAAGCTGAGGCAGATCTTCACTGTTGATTAAAACCTTTTTGCCGCGCAGCAGTTCGGCATCGTTCATTGTTTCCACACCCCTGCATTTCATCAGTACCATACGTTTATGGAACCGGGCAGAGGTGATCTGAAGCGAACGGCCGTCTTCGAGCAGCAAAGAGGAAAGCTCTAAAAATTGTTCAGGATGATCTGTCTGCGGCAGAATACGAATATCGCCCCGCACACCGTGCGGAGCGATAATAGTGCCAATAACTACTTGTTTTTCCATATCATTCGCGGAAAGCAATGATCTTGCCATCCTCAGTGAGGATCTCGGCGCCCATCAGAGCGTCGATATCAGTGCCTATGGTGATCTCGACAGTACGTTCAAGTGTACCGTGACCGATCTCCGCACCGATCTCCAAGGCTTCAGCGCGTTTAAGTTTATCTTCGGCTTCTGCTTTAGCGGCATTGATCTTGTTTCTTTCCATTTCAATCTGCTCACGCAGTGAAGGAAGTACGCTCAGGTCGCTGGCGGCCTGAGAAAGAGCTTTTTTGGCTTGGAATTCGAAGTGCTCGATATCCAGATTAATCGTTTTTATGGTGTTTTGGACATCTCCAATAATTTTCAACTTGAGATCTTCTGTTACTTTTGCTTTTATTGCAACCGGAACACGTACAAACATTTTATCCATATCGTTTACCATCCTTATACGTCTTAGACAATCTCTACGACAACTTTTACATTCTCACGGGTTGCAACAGCTTTCATGACAGTTCTGATTGCTTTAGCAATGCGGCCCTGTTTTCCAATAACTTTACCCATATCTTCAGGAGCAACATGGAGGCGAAGCACCGTTGATGTTCCGGTGGTTTCCTCCTCCACGACTACTGCAGACGGATTACTCACTAGAGACTTGGCCATGACTTCTACCAATTCTTTCATGCAAATCACGCCTCATTTCTTATTTTGCTTTAGATTCAGCATATTTTTTCATGATGCCGTCTTTGCTGAAAAGGTTTTTAACGGTATCAGTAGGTTGTGCACCTTTAGCCATCCAGGAAAGAGCTTTCTCTTCGTCGATCTTTACGGTAGCGGGTTGTACAGTGGAATCATAGAAACCGATGCTTTCGATGATGCGGCCGTCACGCGGAGAGCGGGAGTCAGCAACAACGATACGGTAAAAAGGAGCTTTTTTAGAGCCCATACGTTTTAAACGGATTTTAACTGCCATGTCTATTTCACCTCCTTAAACCAGATGTTGATTTAAATTTATTTGTTCATAAAAGGCATTTTGAAACCGCCTTTTGAAGCAAACTTAGCCATACCCTGCATCTTTTTCATCATCTTTTTGCTTTCTTCAAAGTTTTTGAGAAGCTTGTTGACATCCTGCACGCGCATACCGCAGCCTGCGGCGATACGTTTACGGCGGCTGCCGTTGATGATATCGGGATGACGGCGTTCTTTCGGGGTCATGGAACGGATGATGGCTTCAACGCGGTCGAATTCTTTTTCGTCAACGCTGGCTTCTTTCAGCTTTTGGCTGATGCCGCTCATACCGGGGATAAGCCCCAAAATAGTTTCCAGCGAGCCCATTTTTTTGACCTGCTGCATTTGTTCCAGGAACTGCTCGAGCGTGAATTCGTCTTTGCGCAGTTTCTTTTCCATTTCCAAAGCTTTGGCAAGGTCGGTCGTGGACTGGATCTTTTCAATCAGAGACAGGATATCGCCCATGCCCAGGATACGGGATGCCATACGGTCGGGATGGAAAGGTTCCAAAGCGTCAAGCTTTTCACCCATACCGACAAATTTGACCGGGCGTCCGGTAACTGCTTTTACTGACAATACAGCACCGCCTCTGGCGTCGCCGTCGAGCTTGGTAACGATAAGTCCGTCTATGCCCAGCTCGCCGTTGAAGCTTTCGGCTACAGTGACTGCGTCCTGGCCTGTCATAGCATCGACAACCAGCAATATTTCATGCGGATTGACGGCAGCTTTGATATTGCGCAGTTCGTCCATCAGTTCTTCGTTGATATGTAAGCGGCCCGCGGTATCGATGATTACCGTGTCGCAAGCCAGTGAGAATGCTTTATCCATTGCCTTGCGCGCTATCTCGACCGGAGATACCTGATCGCCAAGAGCAAAGACAGGCAGTGAGAGCTGTTCGCCCAGAACCTGTAATTGTTTGATAGCCGCAGGACGGTAAACGTCGCCCGCTACAAGCAACGGCTTTTTGCCTTTTTTCCGCAGCAGGCTGCCAAGCTTGCCGGCGGTAGTAGTTTTACCAGCGCCCTGCAGACCTACCAGCATAATGACTGTAGGCGGTTTGTCCGCTACGGTGAGCTTACTTTGTGTGCCGCCCAAAAGCTGGGTCAGTTCGTCGTTGACGATCTTGATGATCTGCTGACCGGGAGTCAGGCTTTGCTGAACTGTTTCGCCCAGCGCGCGTTCTTTGATATTGGCAACAAAATCTTTAACGACTTTAAAGTTGACGTCGGCTTCAAGCAGAGCCATCCGCACTTCGCGCAGAGGCGCTTTAAGATCGTCTTCTGTTATTTTGCCGCTGCCGCGGAACATTTTTATCGCATTTTGCAGTCTTTCAGATAAATTTTCAAAAGCCATTTTTACCTACTTTCGCCGCTCAATTCGTCTAAAATGCGGCGTACTTGTTGAAGTTCTGCCGAACCACCGCTTTGGGCAAGGTGGTCAGCCAGCAGCCGGCTCATTTCTTCCAGCAGCTTTTTATCGTGATCATCGCGGGCCAGCAGCGCCAGTTTGCTTTCATAGCGTTCCAGAGTATGCTCTACCCGTTTGATAAGGTCATGTATCGCTTGTCTTGATACTTCAAGTTCATCGGCTATCTCAGCCAGCGAAAGGTCGTCGCAGAAATACAGCTCCAGACATTTTTGCTGTTTTTCGGTGAGCAGGCAGCCGTAGGCATCGAACAAACGTCCTAACCGTACTCTTTGCTCCAAACTGTTTTCCTGCATTTCAATCACCAAAATCTTTACATATTTTATCCGACTTTGGTATTATATCGAAAATCGCAGAGGCTGTCAAGCATTTTTACTTGTCACCATCAAACAAGGCGTCGACAAATTTATCGGCTTCAAAGGGCCGGAAATCCATAATGCCTTCGCCGACACCGATCCACTTAACAGGCAAGCCAAGTTCTTCTTTGATAGCAATAACGACACCGCCTTTAGCCGTACCGTCGAGCTTGGTCAGCACAACACCGGTGACGTTGGCGGTTTCCATAAAGACTTTGGCCTGATTGATAGCGTTCTGCCCTGTCGTTGCATCCAGCACGAGAAAGGTTTCATGCGGAGCTTCTGGTATCTCGCGTTTGATGATGCGGTGTACTTTCTCCAGTTCGTTCATCAGATTGGTTTTATTATGCAGCCGTCCGGCAGTGTCAATAAAAAGTACGTCGACATTGCGGGCAATAGCGGCTTTGACAGCGTCAAAAACCACGGCAGCCGGGTCAGCGCCTTCTTCGTGACGGATAACTTCGCAGCCGGCACGCTCGCCCCAAATCTGCAGCTGTTCGGCAGCGGCGGCACGGAAGGTATCGCCGGCAGCCAGCATGACTTTGTATTTGAACAGATGAAAATAGTTGGCCAGCTTGCCGATAGTAGTGGTTTTACCAACACCATTGACGCCCACGACAAGAATAACCGTAGGTTTGGCACCGATACGGGTACGCTGTCCTTCGTCCTGCAGCATTTCGGCAATATATTTTTTGAGGAACGGCATAACCTGCTCCGTCCCCTCGATTTCTTTCTTTTTAGCAGCCTGACGAACAGCATCGATAAGCTTTTCTGTGGTTTTGACACCAACATCACCGCTCAGAAGGATCATTTCCAGTTCTTCCAGAAAGTCTTCATCGACTTTGGCCGACATACCTACAAGTTCTTCGATGCGGTCAGTAAAGTTGCGGCGGGTCTTGCTGAGTCCGTCTTTCAGTCGTTCTAAAAATCCCATGTTCTCACTCCTTTTCGCTCAATTTGACAGATAGTAATTTAGAAACACCGGATTCTTCCATGGTAACGCCGTGCAGAACATGCGCGGCTTCCATAGTGCCTTTGCGGTGTGTGATAACAATAAACTGCGTGCTTTCGGCATAGGCTGCCAGGAATTTCGCAAAGCGGTCAACGTTAGCTTCGTCAAGCGCCGCATCTATTTCGTCAAGGATACAGAAGGGCGAAGGCTGATAGCTGAGCAGAGCGAACAGCAGGGCGATAACCGTCAGGGCCCGCTCGCCGCCTGATAGCAGAAAGAGGCTCTGCAGTTTTTTACCGGGAGGCTGCACTTCGATATCGATGCCGCTGCCTAAAACATCATTAGGGTCAGTAAGTTTTAAAGCAGCAGTACCGCCGCCGAATAAACGCACATAACATTCGGAAAAATATTCGTTTATTTTTCCGAAGGCCTCTTTGAAGCGTTTGGCCATACCGGAATTGATTTCGCTGATAACTGCTTCCAGATTGGCTTTGGCCTCTGAAAGATCGCTGTATTGACGCTGTAAAAATTCGTAGCGTTCGCTGACAGCTTCATATTGTTCGATTGCCGCAGGATTTACCGGGCCTAAGGTTTCAATTTCACGCTCCAGACGCAGTTCACGCCGACGTAAAGCCGCATCGCTTTCATCCAGCAGATCACCGCTGGCACGTGCTTCGTCCAGAGTAATACGGTATTCAGTCGCCAGCTGTTCCAGAGCATGGTCATAGTCGCTGTTTTGACGTACCATTTCCATCGCTGCCTGATTGCGCTTGGTTTCAGCAACAGTCAGTTCTTTTTTCAAAGAATCCAGCCTCTCGCCTGCCACTGCCTGCTTTTCAGTAATGGCAATACGTTTGGCCCCGAATTCATCTTTACCGCCGACAACGGTCTGTAATTCGGCCAGTAATGCGGTACTGCTGGCAGCCAGCTGTTCAGTGCTGGTTTTGCTGGCCGTTATCACGTCAAGCAAATGCTTTTGCTCGTCTTCATTAGCAGCGAGTTCCTGCTGCATACGCCCCATATCGGCATCAAGCTGCTGCATCCGCTCGGCCATCATCGTAGTCCGTGCGGCAGTCGATTCCAGTTCGACCCTGGCATCCTGCAGACGATTGCGGATAGATGCCAGCGCGCTGTGGTCTGCGGCCGTTTGTTTCTGCAGATCATCCAGCAGCTGTTTGCCCTGTGCGTCTTCGGCTTCCAGAGCCGTTAGCTGCGGGCGCAGGTCGGTAAGCTGCTGGCGAGCTGCCATATATTCCTGAGAAACCTGATTACGGTCATCCAGCAGAAGCTCCAGCCGTTCCGCAGCCTGACGCTGCTCTGCGCTTAAACGCTCCAGAGCTACGCCCAGTTCAGCTTTGCGGATTTCCTTCTGCTGCAGGTCCTGGCGCAGTTCCACCAGTTTGTTGTTATAAACTTTTAAGGTGCCTTCGTGTTCTTCAAGCAGCTCCTGGTATCCCAACAGCTCACGGCGCAAGACACCCGCCTTTTGTTCCTGTTCGTCGATCTCTTTGCCGCGCGACAGAAAGCCGGCTTCCTTCTGCTGCCTGCTGCCGCCGGTCAGCGAACCGCCGGCATTGACGACATCTCCCGCCAAAGTAACGACTCTGGTACGAAAGCTGCTTTTTTTGGCAGCTGCCAAAGCGGCATCCATATTGTCCGCTACCAGCACCCGACCCAGCAAAAATTTAAAGATCGGCGCCAGTTTTATATCATAGCCGATCAGATCGGCAGCAAATCCCCGAATACCCGGCAGTTTTGCCAGTGCCTCTTCTTCACTGCGGCGTTCATAATATTTGATAGTATCAAGCGGCAGGAAGGTCGCCCGGCCGGCCTGACGCTGTTTAAGATAGGCGATAGCCTTTTTGGCGGCTTCCGAACTGCCCATAACAAGGTTCTGCGCCGCTCCTCCTAATGCAGTTTCTATTGCAACTACATATTCAGGCTGCACTTCGATCAGTTCGGCGGCAACACCGATAACGTCACTGCGCCAGGGTTCCTGCGACTGCAGCACTGTTTTGATCCCATAGCCAAAGCCTTCATAGCTTTTCTGCATATTCTGCAGCAGGTTCAAACGACTTTCCAGCGCTGTGATCCTGTTTTGACAGTCTTTATGCTGCGACAGAACTTTATTCAGCGCTTCGGTTTCTTCGGCAGCTTTAGCACTCACTTCCCTGCCATCGCGTTTAATAAGCTCCAAAGAGTTTTCTACATTGCTCTGCTCATCGTTCATATTACGGTAACGGCTCTGCAGTTCTTCGCCTGCGGTTTCTGCTTCGGCGATGCTCTTTTTAAGGGCGTCACGCTTACGCATCCGCTGTTCCTGCTCCTGCTCCAGTCCACGGATCTCATTCCGCAGATTGACCATTGTACGCATATTATCGAAAGCAGCTGTTTTCATATCTTCCATTGCCGCTTCAGCTTCGCTGATACGTGTTTCTTTTTCTGCCTGTTCTCCGGTCAGCCTGCTTACCAAAAGCTGTGCGGCAGCCTGCTGCGCTTCTAAACGGTCATAATCCACGACCATCGTTTTGAGCTGAGTATCCAAAGCTGCGATCTGTTCCTGCAGCTTTTTGCCCTGCTCTTCCAAACGCAGTCCTGATTTTTCGCTTTGCCGAACACGCTCTGCCAACACAGCTTCCTGGCCACGCAGTTTTTCCAGAGCTGTTTCTTTTTCTTTGATATCGTCCTGAATACGGTTATAGGCTTCACTGAGCTTATCCAGCTCCATTTGTAAGGCACTGCATTCAGCTTCCTGTGTGCTGACGGCAGTAGCGCGTTCCAGTACTTTATTTTCAAGTTCGGCATCCTGTGTGTTCAGCTTCTGCCGAATATTTTCAATATTTTCTATCTTGTGCACAAATTGGGTCAGTTTGCAGGCACGCAGTTCTTTATCCAGCAGATTGAATTTGCGTGTTT
>ULWD01044031.1_pt1 | contig 25415 bp, 29 predicted proteins | sample 1960011 | NCBI WGS metagenome assembly ULWD01 (sample SAMEA4835803, study PRJEB28245) | human gut metagenome | biome: gut microbiome; material: fecal sample | place: Denmark | collected 2008 | reverse complement strand
ATAGGGGCTAGTGTCGAGAGGCATTTGTCTACTAAACTATTGATTGGCCACGATAAGTAGCATAAATGTAAAGTAGAGTTGCTGTTAAAGTTTAAGTGATTTTAGTAACATTAAATTTGAAAGGAGGTGTAATATGACATTAGGTCAAAAAATAAAAAAAATTAGAAATAAGTTTGGATTATCACAAGAACAACTTGCTGAAATTATAAATGTTTCAAGACAAGCAATAACAAAGTGGGAAAATGATGGTGGTTTACCTGATGTAAGTAATTTACAGGAACTGTCAAAAGTATTTGGTATAACTGTAGATTATTTATTAAATGATAATAATGGATTACCTGCATTATCTATGAGAAAAGAATTAGATAAGGATAAATATAAAGACAAAATAACTATGTATAATGAAGTATTAAAAGAATATTATCCAGAACCATATGAGATATATGTATTATCTAGAACAAAAAAATTAAATTTTATAGAATTAATAATTGATACATTTATTGCACCAGAAATTGGACCTGTATCAACAGCAGATGAATTAGGTGATTTATCGCCATACTATTTGATAGAAAAAGATGATTTAAAATTATTAGTAAATATTAAAAACTATACTTTAGAAGTTATAGAACTACCACCAAATACAAATGATAAGAAATTTATATATAGAAAAAATATATTCAGAAATTGTGGTAAATTGAAATTAACTAAATAACAATAACCATCTGAATAATAGGAGTATGATTTATGGAACCATTTTTAGCAGATTTTATAAATAATAAAAAAATACCAAGAATAATAAGAAATATTATTGTATGCTTGTTATGCGGTTTTATAATTTTTTTAGGAGTTTCAATTGTTATTAAAAGTGAGTTATTATTTGGAAAAATATTTGGGATTATTCTATCAATAGTTTTTTTAATTATAGGAATTTATTTAATTGCTAAGATAAATAATTCAAAATAATAAACAATAATTTGAGAGTGAGGTTGATAGTATGAAAGATGGAAAAATACCTAATCCAAATACAATAAATCCTATTGCAGGATATGATAAAGAAATATATATAAAGCCAACAATAAAGAATAAGAATATTATTGTAGGAGATTTTTCATATATTGCAGATTCTGATTTCGAAAGTCATGTAACACATCATTACGAATGGAATAATGATAAGTTAAATATAGGAAAGTTTTGTCAGATAGCTTCAGGTGTTGAATTTGTTATGAATGGAGCAAATCATCAAATGAATGCAGTTTCGACATTTCCGTTTTATACTTTAGAAGGATGGAAACAAACACCACCAACACGAAATGACTTACCAATAAAGGGAGATACTATCATTGCCAATGATGTATGGATAGGACAAAATGCAACTATTCTTCCAGGAGTTCATATTGGAGATGGTGCAATAATTGGTGCTAATAGTGTTGTTGGAAGTAATGTTGAACCATATACAATAGTTGTAGGAAATCCTGCAAAAGCGTTAAGAAAAAGATTTGATGAAGAACTAATTGATATTATGGAAAAATTAAAGTGGTGGGATAAAAGTATAGAAGAAATAAATAAATTAATTCCTTTACTAACAAACAGCAATTTAGAGTATGTAAAAGAAGAATTAAAGAAATTGTTATAGTTACAAATTACAATATATGGAGATGATTATAAATGAATAAAGAAATACTAATATCTAATATAGATAAAGTTCATACTACAGAAATGGGAATTGATAGAATTAAGAAAAATCTAAAATTAGATACTAATGATGTAGTCCAATATTGTAAAAATAAAGTTTTAGATAAAAATTGTAATATATATAAACAAGGTAAGAATTGGTATTGTGAAATTGATAATATAAAGATAACTATTAACTCATATAGTTATACAATTATTACAGCACATACTATTTGCTAAATTACAATTATATGAGGTGTTGAAGATGAGTAAATATGAACCATTATGGAAATATATAAAAGATAATAAGAAAGAAAATTATAAATTAACTTATGAAGAAATCAAAAATATTTTATGATTTGAAATTGACCATTGATTTTTGACTTATAAAAAAGAGTTAAAAGAATATGGGTATGAAGTTAGTAAAATATTAATGAAAGATAAGACAGTAACTTTCAATAAAATGTAACTAAAAATTATAATTTAATAATTTAAAAAATTTCATTAAAAATTATTGACTCTCCCCTTAGAGTAGGTTGTATAAATAATTTGAGGAGGCAAGATATGTATAAAATAGGAGATTTTTCTAAAATGTCTAAAACCACCATAAAGACATTAAGATACTATGAAAAAGAAGGATTATTAAAACCTGCTTTTATAGACCAAGATACGAGTTATAGGTATTATGAAAGTAGTCAGTTAGTTGATATTTCAAAGATAATATCCTTAAGGCAAATAGGTTTATCAATTAAAGATATTAAAAAAGTTTTAGATGGACAAGATATGTCGTTAATCCTTAATAAAAGAAAAAATGAAATTGAGAAAAATATTGCTAATTTTAATATTGAGCTTTCTAAAATAAATTATTTATTGGAGGAAAACAATATGAAAAATGAGATTTTTATCAAAGACATTCCAAGTTACATTATTTATTATCGTGATGGAATGATAAAGGATTTTAGTAAAATTACAGAATTTGTTTTACAAGCAGGAACAGAATGTGCAAAAGCAAATCCAAACTTAAAGTGCATAAACCCAGATTATTGTTATATCAGTTATTTAGATGGAGAATACAAAGAAAAAGATATTAAGATTAGATATGCACAAGCAGTAGAAAAATTAGGAAATGAAACTGATAGTGTTAAATTTATGAAATCAAATCCTATTACAGCAGTATGTATTTATCATAAAGGAGCTTACAATAATTTAAGAGATTCTTATAATATTATTTTAAAGTACATTGAAGATAATGGATATGAGATAATAGATAATGCGAGAGAATGTTATATTGATGGATGTTGGAATAAAGAAAATGAAGAAGATTATTTAACAGAGATTCAATTTCCAGTTAAGAAAAGATAAATATAAATTACAATTTAAAAGAAAAAATATAAAAATATTAAAAAGAGAGAAAATACCTAGATTTATAGTATTTACTCTCTTTTTTACTATAATTACTATACCACAAAATTACAAAAAATTCAAGACTTGTAATTTATACTAAAATGATATATTAAATATATAGTTGCAACTATATATTTATATAAAAAAAGGTGTGAATTTAAAATGGAAGAAAAAAATATGACAGCTCTTGTTTGTTGTTTTGCAAGAGCATATCATAATAAAAATAGTAATATAAAAATTTATGAAGATAATTTAGCTGAAAAAATTTTATCAAAAGAGGAATATGATAATATTTCAATCAATATGAGTAATGGGATTAAATTTTTTAATCCTAAATTTACAGGAAATAATAATGAAGCACTTGATTGGATTGTAAACAATAATTTAGCACCATCTATTTTAGCAAGAAGTGCTTTTACGGCTAAGTCAATACAACGAGATAAAAGATTAGGATTGAAACAATATTTAATATTTGCATCAGGTTATGACACTTATGGATATAGTGACAAAGAATTGCAATGTTATGAATTAGATAAAGCAAACATTATTAAAGATAAAATTAAAAGAGTTAAAAATGCCAATATTGATTATTCAAATGTTAAATATATAGAAACGGATTTTTCATTAGACGATTGGCAAAATTATTTAATAAATAGTGATATAAAATGGAATAAAAAAGTATTTTGTAGTATGCTTGGTATTAGTTATTATTTAACAAAAGATCAATTCTATAATATGGTTAATAAAATTTCAAAACTTATATGTAAAGGAAGTACAATCATATTTGATTATCCTATAATAGAAGATTCAGAGAAAGAAGAAATCACAAGAAAATTGGCTAAAGGTGCTAACGAAGAAATGAAATCAAAATATAGCTATGAAGAATTAGAGTCAAAATTTCAAGAGTATGATTTGTTAATTTATGACCATCTTGATGATAAAGATATAAATGAGCAATATTTTAAAGAATATAATTTGAAATCGAAAAATAAAATAATAGCACCAAAAGGAGTTAATTATTGTTTGATAGTTAAGCGATAAATTACAATTTATTACTTTTCTCCTAAATCTTCCGAAAACCTTAACAAATAGCCATCAGGATCTTGTATCAAAAATTCCCTGTTTCCTAACAATTTATCATCTTGTCTATACCAATTTTCTTCAATATCAAAAGTTATTTTATAATTATTTTCTTTAAAAGCATTATAAATAGTATCAATATTTTCAATTTCTAATTGAAAATTAATGCCATTACCAAATGGATAAGTTAATTTGCCAATGTCCCATTTATCGGAAGCGGTTAACTCTTGAAGCATAAATTGGATTTCACCAAGAGAAATAAATGCAAATTTATTTTCAGGTCTTTCATATTCTAAATTAAAACCAGCAGTTTTATAAAAATTCAAACTATTTTCTAGATTAGATACAGATAATTCCGGTATTAATTTATTCCAATACATAAAAAATCTCCTTTTATAAATAAAATTAAATAAATCTATGATATTATAACATAGATTTATAAGAAAAAATATAAAATTTTAAAAAAAGTAAAATAAAAAATTAGTAATATTGACTAAAATAATATTTAAAGAATAGAATATTATAAAAAATATGAAAGGAATAATAAAAAATGATTAAAATAGTATTTGATAAAAATAAAAATAGATCAATAGCATATGATAACGATAAGAAAATAGGAGAATGTAGTTTTATAGAATCAGAAAAGAGTTGGAATATAACACATACAGAAGTTGATAGCTCATATCAAGGACAAGGCATTGCACGAAAATTAGTAGAATGCATAATTGAAAATGCTAAAAAATACAATAAAAATTTGAAATCTACATGTTCATACGCAAAAAAGATTTTGGAAAAATAGAAAAAATTAACAAACATTCAATAATACGAATATAATTATATAAAGAGCGAAACTAAAAAAGCTCTTGGAAGGAATGATAATTATGAATCGAAATAATTATGGATGTTTTATAACTTTAATAATTGCCATAATTTTTGGAATAATTGTAGGATATAATGCGTATATAACATTAATACCTGGAATTGTAGCAGCATTATGGATAGGATTTGGGATAGGCATTGGAGCAATAATATTTTTGACTATAATATCATTAGTTGCGTATGGTAAAAAAGAAAAATGTGTATATAAAATAGGAAAATGTATTGCAGTGCCAGCAGTGGGAACTGTTATAACAACAATTATAGGATTAGCAATAACGATTACAGCTGAATCAATAGGTATAGCAATATTATTAGGATTAGCAACTTTATTCTTAACAATAACTATATTTAATATATTAAGATTAGTAATATGTCTTATCAATGAAAATGGGAAATGTAGAGAATAGATTAAACCAAAACGTTAGAAATTTTTTCTAACGTTTTTATGATAAAAAAATTAATTTAGAATTTGTTTTAGAGAATATATTAATCCACTATCAAAAATTGTTGACAAACAATTTAAAACATGATACTATATTGTCGTAAAAAAAGAGAAAGGAAGTATAGAAAAATGATTATAAGATTAGTAACAAACAATAATAATAAAATAATTTCATATCAGCAGCTAAACAGAAAAAATGTTTTAGCGGCTTAAATTGCGCTAAGTAAAAATCATAATCTATACAAAGAGTAAGTAGGTTTTTATTTATCTACTTACTTTTTTTGTTCCAAAAAAGGAGGGGAAAATTTGAAAAAAGAATTATTTGAACTATTAAAAAAACACAAGGTAAAACTTATAGTAGAGGGAATAGCAATAATACTATTTGTATATTTCATGACATGTCCAGCTAAATATTTGGGGAAAATAATAGATTTGCTTTATAATATGGAGGAAAATAAAAAGTTGATATTACAAAATGTCGCTATAATGATATGTTCAGCACTAGGAATAGCAATTTCAAAATTTGTATTTAAAAATATAGATTTTAGAATATCAATGGATATAAGAAAAACATTAACAGATCATTTATTTAAAAAATTTATGAAAATGAGACTGGAAGACATTAAATTAATAAAAAATGGAGAAATAATGTCATATTTTGTAAGAGATACAAAGAAAGTAGCTAGTTTTTTATTAAGATTTTATTCGATAAGTATAAGAATTACAGGATATGTTGTAATGGTAATTATTTTAATTGCCCAATTAAGTAATATCAAACTTGCCTTATGTGCTATTATTCCAGTTTTTATAACAATGATAACATTAATATTTATAAGGAAAAATATTAAAAGTAGCTTTACAGTTGCACAAAAATCATTTACAGAGTTTTCAGAATTTGTTCAGGAAAATACAGATAGTATAAGAACAGTAAAAGCATTTAGCGGAGAGAGGAAAGAGTTTGAAAGCTTTGAAAAGAAAAATAAAAAACTAAAAAATGACAATTTAAAAGTTTCATATAATGAAGGATTATTGGATGTTATGGTAAACGTAGGAATAGGACTTTCTTACGCGATAGCTATATTCTTAGGATCAAAAAAAGTTATTTCAGGAGATATGACTGTTGGAAGTATTGTATCATTTATAGGATATCTATCATTGCTTGATATGCCAATGCAATTCTTTCCTTGGATGGTTTCAAGAATGGATGAACTTAAAGTTTCAATTTCTAGGTTAGATAAAATTTTTAAATTGCCAGAAGAAAAGATTTTACTAGAAAAAGATTCAAAACAAAGAGTGTCAGGGGATATAAAAATAAATGATTTAACATTCCATTATCCTGATTCAATAGAAGAAGTTTTAAGTAATATATCAATTGATGTAAAGAAAGGTGAAACACTTGGAATTATAGGAGTTATAGGTAGTGGAAAAACAACACTTATGAATATATTATTAAAGCTTTATAAAGTGGAAAAAGGAAAAGTTTCTATTGGTGGTCAAGATATAAATGATATTCCAACAGAAGTTTTAAGAGATAGTATTTGCTATATTACACAGGATAATTTTTTATTTTCAACATCCTTAAAAGAAAATATTAATTTATTTAAAGATGATTACCTAGATGACGAAATAATTGATAGTGTCAAAAATGCTATGATTTATGATGAAATTCAGGAAATGGAAGAAGGTCTTTATACTATAATAGGAGAAAAAGGTATAGACTTATCTGGTGGTCAAAAACAAAGAGTGGTACTTTCTAGAGCCTTTTTAAATAATAGTAATATTGTTATTTTTGATGACACTTTTTCTGCTTTAGACAACAGGACAGAACAAAATGTTTTGAAAAATATTAAAAGCTTAGTAAAAGATAAGACTTGTATCATTATTTCAAATAGAATCTCGGATATTAAAGATTGTGACAAAATTGTTGTCATGGAGCAAGGTAAAATTATTGAAAGAGGAAATCACAAATCATTATTAGAACTTGAACAAAAATATTATAAATTTTACCAAGGACAAGCAAACAAGGTAGAGGAATTGGCATAAAACAAAGTAAAAAATTTATTATGCTTGACAAAGTAAAGGAGGGAAAAATGAAAACTAAAACATTATCAAGATTTAAAAAGATGATTAAACCATATTGGAAGGTTATAATAGTAGTTACAATTTTGTCAATTATTATAGATTTAGCTGAGTTAGTAAAACCATACATAATTCAACAAATTATTGACAATTTTTTGAGAGAAAAAAATAATATTTTTAATAATATTACTATAGATCAAATGGTAATTTTTTATGTGTTACTTGTAATATTTGGAAATGTTATTGACTATATAAATAGATGCGTATCCTATAATCTAGGTGAAAGTGTAGTATATAATTTACGTTTAAAATTATTTAAATTTATAGAAAAAGCTAATTTAACATTTCATGATAAAACACCATCTGGAAAGCTGTATGTAAGAGTGACATCAGATACAGAGGATGTATATAGTCTATTTACAGATGTAATTACAACATTACCAAAGGATCTAATATTGATTTTTAGTTTAATTGGAATGATGATTTATTTAAGTGTAAAACTTTCAATTATTAATGTTTTTATGATTATTTTTTTAGTATTTACAACTGTAATAATTACCAAGCAAATGAATAAAATTTTTAGTGATTCAAAAAATAAAAGAACAAAATTAAATACTTTTTTAGCAGAATCAATTTATGGTGTAAAATTAATAAAGATTTTTAATAGACAAAAAATAAAGCAAAAAGAATGTGAAAAAAATACAAAAGATTATACTGATGCAACTATTAAATTAGCTTATTTTTGGGGAACTTTGCCTGGTATAATTAATTTAATTGAAAACTTGTCAATATCAGCAGTAGTATTATTTTGTGTTTATAAGATATGGGGAATAAATTTAGAAATTGGAATAATATATTTATTTATTTCATATTTAAGAAAATTAATTGATCCAATAGATAGAATAATTGAAAATATGGAAGTAGTAACAGATGCATTTAGTTCAATTGATAAAATTTATGATATCTTAGATCAAGAAAAAGATTTAGAGAATTTCGATTCAGGAATAATATTGAAAGATGTAAAAGGTAAGATTGAATTTAAAAATGTTTGGTTTGCTTATGAAAAAGAAGATTGGATTTTAAAAGATGTAAGTTTTACAATTAACCCAGGAGAATCAGCAGCTTTAGTAGGAAAGACAGGCTCTGGAAAAACTACTATAACAGCCTTAATAAGTAGATTTTACAAGATTCAAAAAGGTGAAATTTTATTAGATGGAATTAATATAAATGATATTAATTTAATAAGCTTGAGATCAAATATAGGAACAATTCTTCAAGATCCATTTATTTTTGCAAGAAGTATGAAAGACAACATAAAAATGTATTCAGAAATTACAGATGAAACTGTAGATGAGTCAGTTAAACTTGCTTCAGCAGAGAATTTTGTAAAATCACTGCCAAATGGAATAGAGGAAGTCTCTATGGAAAGAGGAAATTCATATTCAGCTGGACAAAAACAGCTTGTAGCTTTTGCAAGAATTTTTGCAAAAAATCCATCAATATTTATTCTAGATGAAGCAACTGCTAACATTGATACAATTACTGAAGAACTTATTCAAAAATCTGTTGATAAATTATTATCGAATAAAACGTCAATTTGTATTGCTCATAGATTGGCAACTATTGTTAATGTAGATAAGATTATTGTTCTTGATAAAGGTAGAATTATAGAACAAGGGAATCATAATGATCTTCTTAAGAATGACGGGTATTATGCAAGGTTATATAATAGCTATTACTTGAGTTTGGGTGGAGTAGAGTGTTAGAGATTTGATTAAAACACATATAATGTTAACAAAATGGATATAATTGATTCATTAAGATATATTTAAAGGGATTACAATAGTAATCCCTTTAAATAATCAATAGAAAAAAAGTAATTTTCATAACTTGCGTTAAATAAAGAATTTAAATTATTTTCACAATATTCAATTTCTTTAGAATAATCTTTCACAATATTTACACAATCATCAAATAATAAATTGTTTTTTTCTGTATACTTACACCAAAACAAAAAATTAATAACAATTAAACTTACAACCATAAAATTAATTTTTGATAAAATATCTCTGTCAAAGACTCCTTTTAAAAAATATCTCCATATAAAATAAATTGCTAAATTTTGTAAATAAACATTAATATTAGTTTTAAATGAAGTAAATGTATATGAATATTTATCTAGTTTACTAGTAGATTTCTTTAAGTATTCAATCCATTCTTTATTTAAAGGTTCAAGTTTTGAATAAAAATATATAATATTTTTCAAATTAGTTTTTGTAGTATTTCTACTAAATATAGGTATATATTCTAAGTTTTTTAGACAATCGAAATCATTATTATCAATTCTTTTTTGAAGTATTTCTGAATAACATAAAATATTAAATAATTTAACATTAAAAGGAACAGACTTATCTTCCAAATATAGAATTATAGTGTCTCTTATCTTAGAAAGAAAAGAATATAGTTTTTCGTTATATGAATCATATGGTTCAGGACTTATATTAATTTCATAGGTTTTAAAAGGCCTGTCCTGACTTAAAATAATTCTTGCTGCTTCTTCGCAACATAATCCGATGCCACATTCTTTAAAATCTTTAAACCATTCATAGTAACGTGGGTGTTTTTTACATATTTCACACAAATTTTCTTCACCTAATTTTATATAGATGCTACAAAGATTATTTTTTGTTAAAAAAGGACATTTGTTATTTTTATCTAAAATGAAATGATTAGGCAAAGTAGATGAAATATTTTCTTTTAGCATTTTCCCAAACTCTCCATCTATGTTTTGATAAAAAAGAGTAGTTTTCTTATCTATGTCTATTTCCCACTGTTTGCAACAGGTATCGTTACATTTATCTGCTATACATTGAAAGTTCTTATAATATTCTGGAGCACGTAGTTTCATTTATTTTACTTCATTAATACATTCGCCTTTTTCTATAATATCATAGATATTTTGGCATGTATCACTTGCAATTTTATTTAAAGCTTCTGATGTGAAGAATGCTTGATGTGATGTAACAATAACATTTGGCATAGAGATTAAAAGAGATAAGTTTTTGTCTCTTTGGTAAGAATTAGACATATCTTTTAAGAAATAATCTCCTTCTTTATCATAAACGTCTAATCCAACTCCTCCAATTTTTCCTGTTGATAATTCAGTTATAAGGTCATCTGTATTTATAAGTTGTCCTCTACTGCAATTTATAATAATTACGCCTTTTTTCATTTGGTCAATTGCATTTTTATTGATGATATTTGTTGTTTCAGGTGTTAAAGGGCAATGTAAAGATATAATATCTGATCTTTGGCAAAGTTCATTAAAACTTACATATTCAAAATCATTTTCTTTAGCAAATTTTTCATCTTTAAAAAGATCATATGCTATGATTTTAGTACCAAATCCCTTCATTATTTGTATAAAAACCTTTCCAATTCTACCAGTTCCAACTACACCTATAGTTTTTCCATGGATATCAAATCCTAATAATCCATCTAACGAAAAGTTATATTTCTTAACACGTTGATATGATTTATAAATTTTTCTATTAATATTTAATAATAATGCAGTAGCATGTTCAGCAACAGCATATGGAGAATATTGAGGAACACGAACAACTTTTATATTTCCAACATGTTCTAAATCTACATTATTGAATCCGGCACATCTAAGAGCCAAAACTTTTACTCCATATTCATTTAGTAGATCTAATGTTTTTTTATCTGCAGTATCATTTACAAATATACAAACAACATCAAAACCTTTTGCAAGTGGTGCAGTTTCTGCATTTAATTTAGATTCGAAATATGTTATTTCGTAATTGTAGTTTTTATTATATTCATTAAAAAATTCCTGATCATAGTCTTTTGTATCAAAAAATGCTATTTTAATCATTTAAATTCCTCCTTTAATTCAACCAGTTAGTTTATGACTGATTTCACTAATCTATTTTATTTTTTGCACAAAATTTATTATAATACATTATTATTTAATTTTCAATGAAAATTAAAAGTTTTTTATAAAAATTAGTTCTATATCATTTAAATTTCAATATTTTTATCATTCTAAATACGAAAATTTATTTGACATTATTTGAAATATATGGTAAATATAGTCACTTGAAGAAAAAAAGAATATAAGCAAATATTAAAAAAATTTTTTGGATTTTTTTGTATATTATTGCAATTAAAGTTAAAGAATGATATATATAAATTATATATTAATTTTAAATGTCTTTAACTTAAGACAAGAAAGGTAGAGGAAAATGAAAAAAATAATTGTAAAGATGATTACAGTAATAGTGATTATATTAATATCAATAATTGGAATGACAAAAGACGCAAAAGCCGCAGAATTAAAAACTGAGTTTAAAATAATTCAGAATGCGAGTGAAACAAAGGAACTAGAAAATGATCAAGGAAATATTTCAAAGACAATAGTAGATTCGAATAAAGATTCAGGTGAAGTAACAATAGAATTAAAGTTAGAAAATAAGCCAAAAGTAGAAGAAGAACAAAATAAAACGGAAGTATTGTTTGTAATAGATAATTCCCCAAGTATGGATTTTGTAACATCAACAGGTAAAACAAGAAAAGAAATTGTATTAAATAGTGCATCAAAATTAATAACTTCAATATATGAAAATTATGAGAATGTAAATGTAGGAATAATAGATTTTAATGGAAAAAATGCTAGTAAATATGATGCCACATTAATTCAAAGAGCAACTCAGAATAAAGAAATTGTATTATCAAAAATTAATGAACAATTAGATAGAAAAACTGTAAGTGGGACAAACATTGATGCAGGACTACTAAAAGCAGAAACTTCTTTTGACAAAGATATAAAGAATAAAATAGTAATTTTATTAACAGATGGTATTCCTAATGTAGATGTTAGTGGAAATAATGGAACAGATGATGTAAAAAATGAAATAAATAAAAAGATTGCTTTAAATACAAAAAATAGAATATTAGAATTGAAACAAGAAGGTATATATACAATTGCAATGTTAACAGGAATAAGTGAATCAGATGGAAATGCGGATAAAAATGGAAATGTTTTTGAAAGGACAAATACTATAGAGGAAGAATTAGCTGCATCAGAAGAAATATTTGGAACAAAAGAAAATCCAATAACAGATAAATATTACTTGGCTACTAGTGTAGAAATAGATAAAGTAATATCAAAAGATATGCTTAATGATGTTTCGACGAAAGTACAAAATCCAATAAATACAGTTAAAGTAGTGGATTATTTTCCTAAAGATATAACAGATAATTTTGAGTTTTCTTATGTAGGAAATCCAAATATTGGAACAACATCAGATACTATAGATAAAGAAAATAATATAATAGAATGGAATGTTGGTGAATTAAAAGGTAATCAGGTTGCAAGCTTAAAATACAAATTAAAAATAAAAGATATGAAAAACACAGCTATACTAAACAAAACTATTGCTACAAATCAAAAGGTTGTATTAACATATAAAGATAAAGATTTAAAAGACTATACAGTAATACTTTCAAGTAGTCCAGAAATTCAACTATCTGAAATAAAGGAAGATATAAATAAAGACAATACTATTGCTAATAAAATTTTTCCAAATACAGGATTAGGAATAAAAATTATATTATGTATAATACCAGTTACATTAATATCAATTATTATGTTCAAAAAGTATAATGGATATAAAGATATAAAATAGTAAATTAAATAAAGGTTGCTATAAATAATTAATATAAACTTATTGTAGCAACTTTTTATCTAAAAAAAGGAGTGTTAATATATGGCAGATAATAGATTGGACGAAAATGGATTTAACGAAAAAGAAGTTGAACTTATCGAAAACAATTTGAGTAAAGCAAAAGAAGAAACAAGATATAGCAGTGACGAAAAATTTAATAGAATTTATAAAAACATTATTGAAAAATATGGAGAAGAATTGGAAACAATGAGGACAGCTACAGTAGATTATTCAAAAGGAGCACTTATTCTTGTAATTGTTGGAATTGTTTTTGCATTTTCAATATTTTTAATATGGGCATCTGTTATATGTTGGATATTGGCATATAACTTAAAAAATAAATCTAAAGGAAGAAAATTAGTATCTAGAAGTGATTATAAAGATAAATTTTATTCAGTTACTGTAGACGAGATAAAAAAAGAACTTAATCAACCTAATATTGATTATATAAAAATAGATAAACAAACTTCTGACTATAATAATGCAGAATTTGAAAAATATGATGTATATGTACAAAGTGGAGCTTTTGGAGGGACATTAAATAACGGATGTGAATATACATTGTTTGATGTATTAACAAAAAAAGAACATGTGACAGAAGAAACTGATAGTAATGGAAATAAAACAGAAAAAACAACATATACAACTCTTTTTGATGGATGTTTTTGTAGATTAAAATTACCCAAAAGTATAGATTTTAATTTTTATTTAAGACATGATACTCATGAAAAATCTTCTTCTAAAAGTACTGGTCCAGCTAATAAAGAAAAATTACGAGTACAACTGGATTCTTCAGAATTTGAAGAAGAATATGATGTATATAGTAATGATCAAATTAAAACATTTCAATTTTTAACATCAAATATGATGGAAACAATGACACAAATAAAAGACAATTTGGGTGTAAGAATTGAATTAACATTAAAAAAGGACATGCTTTATATTAGATTTCATAATATAGATGTTTTTGCAATGAATTCGCAAAATTCTTTAGATGAAAGAGTTATTTATGATTTATATAAAATTAGCAGTTTCTCAATCGAACTAAGTAACTTAATATTAAATCAATTAGAAAACAATAGTATTGCAGATTAGCAGAAAAATTATAAAATAAAAATGTAAAAGAAATGTTTCTTAATTTATTAGAAACGTTTCTTTTTTGCCGTTTTATGCCAATTTTTTAGAGAAAATGTTGACAATTTATTAATATGGTACTATAATGTTAGAGTACTCTAACAAAAAGGAATGAGATTAAAATGAAATTAACAAGTATTCAGGAGGAATATCTAAAAACGATATATACTCTTCAAAAGACCGAGAAAAATGTCCGAATTACAGATATTGCCAATAAATTAAATAAAACAAAACCAACTGTAAACTATGCGGTAAACAATTTAAAAACTGAAGGATTAATAAATTATGAATTATATGGAAGCATAACACTTACAGAAGAAGGAGTTTTAAAAGCACAAAAAACATTAGAAGCTTATGATATAATGTATATTTTTTTTAGTGAGATATTAAAACTAGACGAAAAAAAGGCAGAACAAGAGGCAAGTAAGATAAAAGCAACATTAGATGATGAAACTTTGAACAAGATTGCAATATACACAAATAAAACTTTAGGTTTATATAGCCTAGAATGTGGATATGATATAAATAAAAATAAATGTAGGAGTTGCTTAAGGAGAAAGAAAATAAATAATTAATAAAAATTAAAATTAAGAAAGGAGAGCTAAGGGGTAAAACCTAAAGCAGGATAAAAATGAGTGAAAGATTATTACAAATAAAAGATTTATATGTAAATGCAGGAGAAAAAGAAATATTAAAAGGAATAAATTTAAATATAAACAAAGGAGAAATACATGTAATAATGGGCCCAAATGGTTCAGGAAAAACAACAACAGCAAATGCAATTTTAAATAATCCACAATATACCAAGACTGCCGGAGAAATTATATTTGAAGGAGAAGATATAACTAACTCAAAAACAGATGAAATAGCAAGAAAAGGAGTATTTATGTCATTTCAACTTCCAGAAGAAATTCCAGGTGTATCTGTTACAAACTTTTTAAAATATGCAAAAAGTAAAATAACAGGAAAACCAGTGAAAGTTTTGGCATTCAGAGAAGAGTTAAAAAAAGATATGGAAGAATTAAAAATGAATCCAGCAAATATGGAAAGAAGTTTAAATGTAGGATTTTCTGGTGGAGAAAAAAAGAAAAATGAAATTTTACAAATGCTTGTATTAAATTCAAAACTTGCAATACTTGATGAGACAGATTCTGGGTTAGATGTTGATGCAATAAAAACAGTTTCAAAAGGAATTGAAATGTTTAAGAACAATGAAAATGCAGTTTTAATAATAACACATAATTCAAAAATTTTGCATAGTTTAAAACCTGACTATGTACATGTTCTAGTAGATGGAAAAATTGTTACAACAGGTGATGCAAAATTGGCTTTAGAAATTGAAGAAAATGGATATAGTAAATACAGAAAATAAACTACGGTTGAAGAATAGATCAGCATTTAATGTTTGAACTGGATTACTTCTTATTTATTATAATTTGCTTAATGTAAAAAAATTTTTAACTAATAATTGAGAAAGGATAAAGAATGAAAACTCAAGTTGAAGAAATAAATAGAAATATCTATGATATAAAAAACAAAGATGAATATGACTTTAAAATAAAGAAAGGTTTAACAAAAGATATAATTGAGGAAATATCAAGACAAAAAAAAGAACCAAATTGGATGAAAGAATTCAGATTAAAAGCTCTAGAAGTTTATGAAAAATTAGAACTTCCGACATGGGGACCAGATATTTCTGAACTTAATATGGATGAAATTGCAACATATGTAAGACCAAAAACCAAATTAAATAATTCATGGGATGATGTTCCAAAAGATATAAAAGATACATTCGATAAACTTGGAATTCCGGAAGCAGAAAAAAAATCTTTAGCGGGAGTTGGAGCACAATATGATTCAGAAGTAGTTTATCACAGCATGAAAGAAGAACTTTTAGAACAAGGAGTAATTTATACAGATATGGAAACTGCAGTTAGAGAATATCCTGATTTAGTAAAAGCACATTTCATGAAATGTGTACCAGTTTATGATCATAAATTTGTTGCACTACATGGTGCTGTATGGTCAGGAGGGTCATTTGTATATGTTCCAAGGGGAGTGAAAGTAGACATCCCACTTCAATCATACTTTAGATTAAATTCACCTGAATCAGGTCAATTTGAACATACTTTGATTATTGTAGATGAAGGAGCATCACTTCATTTTATAGAAGGTTGTAGTGCACCTAAATATAATAAAGTAAATTTACATGCAGGTTGTGTTGAATTATATGTTAAAGACAATAGCTATTTAAGATACTCTACAATTGAAAATTGGTCAAAAAATATGCTAAATTTAAATACTAAAAAAGCATTGGTAGGAAAAAATGCAAAGATGGAATGGGTAACTGGTTCATTTGGTTCAAAAATATCTATGCTTTATCCTATGAGCATTTTAAATGGAGATGGAGCAAAAACAGAGTATACAGGAATTTCATTTGCAGGTAAAGGTCAAAATTTAGATAATGGTTTTAAAGTTGTTCACAATGCAAAAAATACTTCAAGTGTAGTAAATGCAAAATCAATTTCTAAAGATGGAGGAAAATGCACTTATAGAAGTCTAGTAAGAATAAACGAGGTAGCAAAAAATTCAAAATCATCAGTGTCTTGTGAATCACTAATGTTAGATGATAATTCGATTTCAGATACAATACCAACTAACGATATTAAAACAGATGATGTAGAATTTTCACATGAAGCTAAAATCGGAAAAATAAGTGATAAAGCAATTTTTTATTTAATGAGTAGGGGATTATCAGAAGAAGATGCAAAAGCAATGATAGTAAGAGGATTTGCATATCCTATATCAAAAGAACTCCCTGTTGAATATGCAGTTGAAATGAATAATTTGATAAATTTAGAATTAGAAGGAGCTATTGGTTAAAATAAAGTTTTATATTAATTCTTTTTAAAATTAAATATAATGAAAAGAGTATAGACACTCTTAATTAAGTTTTTTTAACCTAATTTTTACCTTGAGAAAGGAATGATAATAGAAAGTGGAAAAATTAAAATTAAATGAAACACCAGTCAGAACTTCAAGGAAATTTAATATTAATAATATAAAATTAGAGAATATATCAATTCCAAAAAAGATAGAAGAGTTTGAGAATGTAGAAATTATAAAAGAACAAGAAGATATAAAAGTCAATAATCAAATAAAAAGTATAAAGTTAACATATGGATTAAGCGACGAATTAACAGATTTAGTAAATGAAATGTCAAATTGTAAGTTGAATTTTGAAGTTAATGGTAAATGTAAAAAATTAAATAAGATAAACTTTAATTTTGACGATAAAAATAATAATTTACTTGAAAATATTAAAGTTATTGCAGAAAAAAATTCAATAAGTTCATTTGTATTAAAGTATGAGTCAAAAGAAGATGAAACATTTTTTCATAACGGAATATTAACTGTTGAAGCAAAGGAAAATTCAGAAGTAAATATAATAATTGTAAATCTATTAAATTTAAAATCAAATAATTTTCTAGCAATAGAAAATAATATAGAAAAAAATGCTAAAGTCAATTATATAATTATTGATTTTGGTGGTAAAAATAGTATTACAAATTATTATTCGAATTTAATTGGAGAAAAAGCTGATAATAGTTTAAATACAATTTATTTAGGAAAAGAAAATCAAGTATTTGACTTGAATTATATCGGAGAATTACGAGGAAAAAAATCAAATATAAATATTGAAGTTCAAGGTGCATTAAAAGATGAAGCAAGAAAACACTTCAAAGGAACTATAGACTTCAAAAAAGGAGCAAAAAAGGCTTCAGGAAATGAAAATGAAAATTGTATGCTTTTATCAGATAAAGCAAAATCCTTAGCACTTCCAATGCTTTTATGTTCAGAAGAAGATGTCGAAGGAAATCATAGTAGTTCAGCGGGAAAAGTTGGAGAAAAAGAACTATTTTATATTATGAGTAGAGGATTTACTTTAAAAGAAGCTATGAAATTAATAGTAAGAGCTAAATTTAATAAGATTTTAGAAAAAATTGAAGAGGAAGAATTAAAAAATCAAATTTTAAATGAAATTGATATTAGATTAGATTAATTTGAAAAAGAATTTTTAGGAGGAGGGGTTTATGGAAAATATAAAAAGAGATTTCCCTTTATTAGAGAACACAGAAATTGTGTATTTAGATAGTGGGGCAACAACTCAAAAACCAATTCAAGTAATAAATGCAATAGAAAAATTTTATGAAAAATATAATGCCAATCCACATAGAGGGGCATACACGTTAAGTATGGAAGCAACAGAAATATACGAAAATACAAGAACAAAAATAGCAAAATTCATAAATGCAAAACATAGAGAAGAAATTATATTTTCAAAAAATGCCTCTGAAAGCTTGAATCTAATTGCATATTCTTATGGTATAGAAAATTTAAAAAAAGATGATGAGATTGTTATTTCAATAATGGAACATCATTCAAATTTAGTACCATGGCAAATGGTATCTAGAAAAACAGAAAGCAAATTAAAATATATGTATATAAATAATGAATTTGAACTTTCAGACGAAGAAATAGAATCTAAAATTACTGATAAGACTAAAATAGTTAGCATTACGCATGTATCGAATGTTTTAGGAACTATTAATAATGTGAAAAAAATAATAAAGTATGCACATAAAAAAGGTGCTATTGTTATTGTGGATGCATCACAGAGTATCCCTCATATGAAAATTGATGTACAAGATTTAGATTGTGACTTTTTAGTGTTCTCAGGACACAAAATGCTTGCACCACTTGGAATAGGAGTAATGTACGGTAAAAAAGAATTATTAAATAGAATGACTCCATTTTTAATGGGTGGAGATATGATAGAATATGTCTATGAGCAAGATACAACTTTTGCACCACTTCCAAATAAATTTGAAGCAGGAACTCAAAATGTAGAAGGTGTTATAGGTCTAGGAGCAGCAATTGATTACATAGAAAATTTAGGTTATAATAAAATAAATGAGTTAGAAAAAGAAGTTGTATATTATGCAATAGAAAAACTAAAAAAAATTGAATATTTAACTTTATATTTAACACCAAATAAAGAAAATCATTCAGCAGTTATATCATTCAATATAAAAGGAGTTCATCCACATGATGTAGCAAGTATTCTAGATTCAGATGGAGTATGTGTACGTTCAGGAAATCATTGTGCACAGCCACTTTTGAGATTTTTAGGAATTGATTCAACATGCAGAGCAAGTTTTTATTTTTATAATACAAAAGAAGATGTGGACAAGCTTGTAAAAGCTTTAGATAAAGCATATAATATGTTTAAAAAATATATAAAAAATTAGAAAGGTAATTTTAGATGGAAGATTTAAGTGATGTTTATAATGAGCTCATAATGGAGCATAGCATGAACTCATATAACAAAAAAAAATTAGAAAAATCTGATTTATGCGAAATAGGTCATAATCCAAATTGTGGCGATGAAATAACTTTAGAAGTAAAACTAAATGGAAATATAATAGAAGATATGGCCTTTTCTGGTCATGGATGTGCAATTTCACAGGCATCTACATCAATAATGATAGATACTTTAAAGGGCAAAACAATTGATGAAGCAAAAGAAATCATAAATACATTTATAGAAATGATAAAAAGAGAAACAAAAAACGAGAAAGATCTAAAAAAATTAGAAGAGGCTATAGCATTTAAAAATGTTGCAAATATGCCTGCAAGGGTAAAATGTGCATTGCTTGCTTGGCATACTTTAGAAGATATGTTAGAAAAAAATTTGAATTCAGGGAATGGCAAAATAGATATTTGTCATTAGAAAAAGGTAAGAAATAATGGAAAATAAAAAAGTGCTATTGGGTATGAGTGGAGGCGTTGACAGTAGCGTATCTGCTCTACTTTTAAAAAAAGAAGGATATGAAGTAATAGGAGCAACAATGGAACTTTTTCCAGGAAGTAGTTGTTGTAATATAAGTACATATATAGATGCAAAAAATGTATGTAAATCAATAGGGATACCTCATTTTACAATAGATTATAAAGATGAATTTAAAAAATATGTTATAGATGATTTTATAGAGTGTTATAAAAATTGTAAAACTCCTAATCCTTGCATAGAATGCAATAAATACATGAAATTTGGATGCATGTGGGAAAAAGCACAAGAAATGGAGTGTAATTTTATTGCAACAGGTCATTATGCTAAAACAGAATATTCAGAAAAATATCAAAGATGGGTATTAAAAAAATCAAAAGCAGGAAGAAAAGATCAAAGTTATGTTTTGTGGAATATTCCCAAAGATTTAATTGAACATGTATTATTTCCACTTGCAGATTTTGAAAGCAAAGACGAAATAAGAAAAATTGCAAGAGACAACAATTTAAAAGTTGCAAATAAGCCGGATAGTGAAGATATATGTTTTGTACCGGACGGAAATTATAAAAAATTTTTAGAGAATAATTCGGAAATTAAACCGCAAGAAGGAAATATTATTTTAAAAGATGGCACTATCTTAGGAAAACATACAGGGTTATATAATTACACAATTGGACAAAGAAAAGGGTTAGGAATAGCATATAAAGTACCACTTTTCGTAATTGGATTTAATAAAATTAAAAATGAGGTTATAGTTGGAGAGAAAAATGAATTATTTAGCAAGGAAATTGAAGTATGCGATGTAAATCTTTTGTTATTTGATAAAATTGATTCTTGGACTGAAGTTGAAGTAAAAACCAGGTATTCTGCGAAAGAGTCAAAAGCAAAAATTATTCAAGAAAATGATAAAATTAGAGTGATTTTTAACGAACCGCAAAGAGCAATTACTCCAGGTCAATCAGCAGTATTTTACTTAGGTGATATTGTTGTTGGTGGAGGAAAAATTTTAAAGAGAATTAACTAAAAAAACTCTTCTTTCATAAAATATATTATTTATGAAAGGAGAGTTTTTGTGGCTAAAATACTTATTTTTAATAATGATTTAAATAGAATGGAAAATTATATAAGAGGGGAAAACGACCCGATGCCATATAATTCTAATGGCACACTTAAAGTAAGGGAATTTAGAGGATCAAGTAAATCAAATATATTATGGACAACTAAAAGAACAATGCAATCTTGGAATAGTCAAAGATATATTTATGGAAGTCCAATTACAGTAGGTTTTGCTTTTAAAAGACCATATGAAGGTGGGCATGGAAATCAGTCACAACATTATGCAGGTGTTGCTTTTGATGTAGGGCAGACTTTTACAAATGCACAAAGAAGAAGACTTTGGAATAGTGCAAATTCATCAGGGGTATGGAGTTATGTAGAACCATTGTCACTTACACCAACGTGGGTTCATTTCGATAAATGAAAATGTTAATGTTACAAGCATAGAATAAAAAAATAATCTATGCTTGTATTTTAGGAAATAATTTTAATTTAAAATCATCTTTGTCTTTAGGGGTTATTTTTGTGTATTCAACTTTTTCTAACACACTCTTTAAGAGCATATTTTTCATTGTTATATCATCAGTTTCATAATAACTATCTATAACGTTTTCAATTTTAGGAACTAATATTTCCTTGTTATTTTTTTGAGACATAATATTATTTTTTTTGTGTTCTAGTTTTGCAATTTTACCATTAGTTTCTTTTATCTGTTGCTTTAATAGGTTTGAACGTTCTATAAATATATCTTTAGTATAAACTCCTTGTTCTAATAAATCATAAGTATTATTCAATTGAAATTTCAATTTATCTAGTTCGGATTTTAGATTTAAAATACTACTTTCATTTATTTTTAACAGCATTTCAATATCATTATTGTCATTGTTAATTAATTTTATTTTATAATCTTCTAATAAAATTTTTAAAGATTGCAATAATTTGTTTTCTACATAATCTATGTTACTTCCAATATTTTCTTTACATTTTCGGCAACATATTCTTACATCATTCCTATCTGAATATGTAATTCTTGATAAAGACCTTCCACAAATTCCACATTTCAAAATAGATGCCATAGGATTTTTTAGGGTATAATCCATTTTAGTTCTAGCAATTAAGTTATTATTACGTATATTTTGTACTTTATTCCATGTGTTCAAATCAATTATAGGTTTATGCAGACCATCAACATATATCTCATTTTTATTTTCATTTTTAATTCTTACCATATTCCCGTTTATTATCTTTTTTATAGTAGCTCTATCTGTATATTTTATCTTACCGATATAAACGGGGTTAGACAGAATATGTGATATACTAGATTTTGTAAATTCATTACTTCTATGAGGTTTATAACCTAATCTATTAAGTTCATTACATATAAAAACTAGGCCCTTACCATTAGAATATAAGTTAAATATTAACTTTACCATATTTGCCTCATATTCATTTATTTTTAGAGAATAACCTTTCTGCTTAGGTAATTTATATTTCTCGTAACCATATGGAGCAGCAGCGCCAACATGTTTACCTTCATTTACACTGGATAATATTCCCTCATGAAGTCTTTGATTTATCTTTTTATATTCTCTTCTAGACATAAATAACCCAAACTCAAAATATTCTTCATCATAATCATTATTAGGGTCGTATGTTTTTAGAGGTGTAATAATTTTGGTATTAGAGTTTTGAAAAGCATTAGATACGATACCTTGATCAAATGTATTGCCTCTTGCTAGACGTTCTACTTCTACAACCAACACACCTGTCCACATACCATTTTCTACATCTGCTAATAGTTGTTGCATTATGGGTCTTGCAGAGATAGTTTCTCCAGATACAACTTCTCTATAAAATTTACTAATTTTTATTCCGGCAGAATTAGCATAGTCTATTAATCTTTTTTCATGTCTTGCTAGTGTTTCACCTTGACCATGTGCTTCTGCATCCATATCTTTTCTTGATTTTCTCAAGTATGCACAATAATATTCCATGTTATTATTTATTAAATTTTCCATATAAAAATACCTTCTTTCAAAAATTTTTATAATCTCTTGAAAAAAGGCATTTAATTATGCTATAATAAATAACATAAAAAGACCTTTTTCAAGGATTTTTTATATTGTGAGAATTATGTACCGTGTCGCAAACTTTGGAACATAATTCTCTTTTTTTAAATAATTTTTTTAAAATTTTCATACATATTAGTAAATTTTGTTAAACTTTGATTGTTTATATGTATCGAATATTCATCTATCTTATTTGAAAAAGCAATAATTTTATTTTGTTTTGCTTTAGTAGTTTTAAGATTAGTAATTTTAGATAATGTTTCAGTATAGTATCTATTTAAAAAATCATTCACTGTAAAGACTTCTTTTTCTTGAAGTTGCTTTTTTATGCTACTAGGCTTTTTTCCTTTAAAAGATAATTTATTTTCAATAAGTATCAAGTCATTTAAAATAGCAATAGACATTAAGTATCTATTAAAAAATATATCTGGATTTTTAGTAGTATTAATTAGTTCCTCACAATCTTTAAGTATTTTCAAATATCTTTGAATAGTCCCCTCATAATATCTTTTATATCTTATCGAACTATATTCAGGTGTTGTATAATTAAAATTAAATCCATTGCATGAAGTTGATTTAATTTTAATTTTTGAAAAATTATTGAATATTTTACTAAAAACTCCCATGTTAAAACTCCCTTTTTAATTGTTTTACTACACCTATTATTGTTACTGGAATAGTCTTTGCTTCATCTTTGGTGAAAATGAGTGGCTCATAAGCAGAGTTTAGTGGTTGTAATAAAATACTGCTGTCGCTCTTTTTGCCTTTTTTTATTGTTGCTTCATCACCATTTATAATTGCTACAACAATATCTCCGTTTTCAAAATCATTTTGCTTCTTAACAATAACAATATCATCTTCAATAAGAACAGGGAACATTGAGTCACCGTGTATTTTTAAAGCAAAATATTCATCACCATTGCCAACTAATGAAGTTTCAATATCAATAGTTCCAATCCAGTTTTCTTGTGCTAAATAATCATATCCAGCCTTAACTGTTCCTAAAATAGGGATAGATGTTACAGGATTTCCTAAACGATCTGTTTTATTTTCATCTAAACACATTAAATATGATGGAGCAACTTCAAAATATTTAGCCAGTTTTTCTATTGAACTTCTTTTTAGATTTTCAACTAATCCTTTTTCATATTTCATGATAGTAGGTTTGGTAACATTTATAACTTTTCCGACCTCTTCTTGAGTAGCCCCTTTTTTTAATCTTAATTCTTTTAATCTTTCTCCCATATCCATAATAAAAACCTCTGTAATATAATATTATAATGTTATAATAACATATAAAGTTACTTAAATCAATATATTTACGAAAAATATTTAAAATAATTTAAAAAAAATTAAAAAAAATTTAAAAAATAACTTGACAAGTTATTTAACTAATGATAATATACGAGTAACTTAAAAAGTTACAATAAAGAAAAGAGGTGTAATTATGAATAAAACTGCATTAAGAATAAAAATGATTGCAAATAATGATACAGGCATAACATTATCAAAAGCATTAAATATGTCCAAGACAACATTATCAGCCAAAATAAATGGAAAAGCAGAATTTACAAGAAATGAAATTGCTGATATAAAAGAAAGATATAATTTAAGCCCAAAAGAAATTGACAATATTTTTTTTACATTATAAGTAACTTAAAAAGTTACAAAACGGAAATTGCGACACGGTACAAAAAAAGAGAAAGGAGGACAAACAATGTGAATAAGCTTTTAAAGAGGTGGTTACAGAATGACAGTAAAAGAATTTAAATTAGGGAGCACAACTATTGAAGTAGATAATACATATTTTCCAAAAACAAAAGTAGAAAATGAAAAAGTTTATGAAGACTTTAACAAAATAGGATGTCAAATTTTAAAAAGTTTAGAAAATAAGTGAAAGAAGGTGAAAACAAATGAAAAAAATAAATAAAAATAAATTATATCAATTTATAGGACAAGCAGTAGTATATAGCAGTTTATACATAGGAATAGTAGCATTT
>ULWD01022821.1_pt1 | contig 26191 bp, 25 predicted proteins | sample 1960011 | NCBI WGS metagenome assembly ULWD01 (sample SAMEA4835803, study PRJEB28245) | human gut metagenome | biome: gut microbiome; material: fecal sample | place: Denmark | collected 2008 | reverse complement strand
CTTCCACCAAATCAAGAGAGAGAAGAAAGGACGCTTTGTTAAGTTCCTGAAAGTGGACTTTGACCGCGTAATGGGAGTGAAAAAATAGCAGAAATTCCAAATGACTACAGAAATTATAAAATTATTTCATGCTGAATGATTTCTGCATGTTTTCATTATTCACCTTTGCGACAGAAACAAACAGAAAACCCTAGTTATTAACAATTTAATTTTATTAAGTATGGCAGAGTGTAAAACTGTAACTCTTAGAACGCGTCCATTAAAGAATGGAATGATTTCCTTTTATTTGGATTATTATCCTGGTTATCGTGAACAAGAAACAATGAAGACTATTCGTCATGAGGGATTAAACATTTATATATATGCCAATCCCAAGAACCAACGTGAACGTGACTTCAACACCACAATGTATGAGAAGGCTGAAGCAATCCGTTGCAGACGTTATGAAGCTATCGTAAACGAACGTTATGATTTCTTCGACAAGCGAAAATTCAAAGCCGATTTTTTGGAATATTATCGAAGTCAACTTGCAAAGCATGATCAGAAATGGGGATTTGTGTATCAGCACTTCAATAATTTTGCCCATGGTAAATGCACCTTCGAAGACATTGATGTAGACTTCTGCAACAAATTTCGAGAGTACTTGCTATCCGCAAAGCAGTTAAGACATCCCGACAGAAAGGTTACAAAGAACTCCGCTTCGGGTTATTGGTCAACGTTCAGAGGCTTCTTGAAAATTCTATATCGCAGTAGAATGATCAAGACCAATGTAAATGATTATCTAGATAAGATTGAAACCGAAGATGTAATCAAAGACTATCTGAGTGTAGAAGAATTGTTTGCTCTGGCGGAGACTCCATGCAAAAAGCCCGTACTAAAAAACGCATCACTATTTTCATGTCTGACCAGTTTGCGTCTTGGTGACATCCTTTCACTTCGTTGGGAAGAGATTGTTGATTTTGCAGCTGGCGGGAAATGCGTACACACCATTTGTGAAAAGACAAAGACCGAAGACATCATTCCTATCAGCGATGAAGCTTTGGAACTCATTGGATATTCCCCCAAGAAAAAAGGTAGAGTATTTGAGGGTTTGAAAAGAAGTTGGGTTCAACAGCCAATGAAAGAATGGATTCGTTCGGCTGGTATTACCAAGCACATAACCTTTCACTCCTACCGCAGAACATTTGCTACCCTTCAAGGTGCAGCTGGAACAGACATCCGTACCATACAAAGTATGATGGCCCACAAGAGTATTACAACTACCCAGAGATATATGAAACCTGTGGATAGTAACAAACGTGAAGCAAGTAACAAAATATCATTGACTAGAAAGGAATAAAGGTCATAAATCTACGATTAAAATGCCCTAAGTATGACTTATAGTACCATTTTAGAGTACCATTTCATACTTTGGGCTATTTTTTGTTAAAATTCGAACGATTTATTGCAGTTAATTATCACCATTGAGAAACAGTAAATAATTTTGTGATAAATAACAACATTAAATATCAACAGACTATGGCAAATTATATTCAAATTCGAGCAAAAAAAGCAAGTGATGTAATCGGAGCAGGCGTAATCTCCTATGCTTTAATTGGAAGTTTTTTACTCTATAAATTCCATATAAATTTAATGGAATATACAACACCTATAATACTAGGTTTTGTTGTAATAACAGTTTCTTTTGCTTGTACAAAAAGATTTTTCTACCATATTATGATGGAGAACTCTAATCTTTTATCTTTTAGCATGCAAAAAGAATTCATCTCTGTTTCCTCTACAATAAATGAACCCCAAAATGTAGAGGATGAAGCCCAAAATTCAAGCCCTGACACGAAATATGACACCCAAAGCGAAGATAATGACACCCAAAATGACAGTCAAAGTGACACCCAAAACATTCCTGTCGCTGAAGAGATTGATGAAGAGAAGAAGCATGGTTATTCCTACATCGATAAATATGAAGCTCTGCAAAGAGAAATGGAAGAACAAAATACTAAACGCAAAGTACTCATCATGGAGGCTATACGTGAATATGTTACCTACACAGTAGCACCATATCTAAAGAAAGAGGATGTTTTGATTTTATTGGAGAACATCAACTGTATGGCAATAGGTCATACAAGTTCTTATAAAAGTATTCGCTCTGATTTAAACAATCCATTAAGGTCGCCCGATTTACGCCATTTGGCATGGAACATTGGCGAAAGATTAGGAATTTCAAATAGAGAACGTGCCATTTTTATTAAGGCTTCATTTCCATTTGAACTTCGGGATGCAACTGTTGAGTATCTAGAAAGGAATCTCCGTGATGTTATTCCGGCATCCATTCCAATAGATAGACCAGCCAAGGGTGACTATAAATTCAACTCAATGAAGAAGACTATAGCTGCTTAGTAATAATTTACTTGTTCAGCAAGATAATTATTCCAGTCTGCACTATTTCTGCGATTATTCATTATATTCATTTGCACCATGTTAAACCTCAAAGTTAAATAACATGGTAACAAAAGAATTTACATTTAACGACCTACCAACAGTTGTAGGTGAGTTGTGCGAGAAAATCGCAAGTCTGGAAACAACGATTAAAGAGAACATCAAAAATCGTAATGAGGTAAAGGAGAACACGCATGTACTCATGAGCGTACAGGAAACGTGTGAATACCTTAAAATGCCTCTATCCACCTTCTATTACAAGGTGAAGAATGATGGTCTTCCTGCTATCAAGCAAGGCAAGCATCTTTTGATCTATCGGGATGAACTCGACAAATGGCTGGAACTCTCACGCAAGAATCCGGTTCCCTTGACAGCCGAGGAAGAGAATGAGAAACTTTCGGCATCGTTCCGTCGCAAGGCAAAACCCTTAAAGTGGTAGCATTATGGAATACAAAGAAAATATCCGTAAGATGCTGCCCGATGAGTTGGCAGCCTGCATTGAGGAATCTACTATTCATATGGCCGATCAATACACCAGTTCGCCCGAAGTCTTGAGAGTTGGGGAAGCTGTTGTCGGCACACTAGGCAATTTCAGTGCATCCATCGGTAAGGCAAAGAGTAAAAAGACATTCAATGTCTCTGCCATAGTTGCTTCTGCCTTATCGAACGATGAAGTGCTCCGTTACAATTCCGATTTCCCATCGGACAAACGCAACATCCTTTATATTGACACGGAGCAGGGACGTCATCATTGCCAAAAGGTACTGAAGCGAATTGTCCGCTTGGCTAATTTGCCAATAGACATTGAGCCCAAAAACCTGAAGATATTAGCACTTCGCAAATATACTCCAGAAGAACGATTGGCTATTGTGGAGTATGCTTTGAATATAATACCCAATATCGGGTTGGTCATCATTGATGGCATCCGTGATTTTGTCTACGACATCAATTCTCCAAGTGAAGCCACAAAGATCATCTCCAAACTAATGCAATGGACTGATGACTATCAGATCCATATTCACACCATTCTTCATCAGAACAAGAATGATGAGCATGCTCGTGGCCACATCGGAACTGAACTGAACAATAAGGCTGAGACCATTATGCAAATTGAGGTGGACAAGGACGACAAATCAGTGAGTATAGTGGAGGCAATCCATATCCGCGACAAGGAGTTTGAACCATTCGCTTTTCGCATCAACGACGAAGCCTTGCCTGAACTGGTAGAATGCTATTCGCCAAAAGAGAAGAGAGTCGGCCGTCCCAAAAAGGAGGAATTTGATCCATATCGAGACATCCCCGAAATGGTACATCGCCAAGTTTTGGAAACAACTTTTGCCAATGGCGATATTGAGGGTTATGACAATGTACGGCAGACATTACAGAATGCCTATGCCAATGCTGGTTATAAACTCAGTTATAACAAATCGGTAGCCGTGCTAAAATTTCTCACCAATAAACGGATGGTTGTGAAAGAGAAGAAGGGTTATCATTTCATGTCCGACTACCACTATTAAATCACTTTACTTTATTCAAGGGGCGTAGATATAGGAATAAAGCAAAACTCTACATTTTGTATAATCCTATAGCTTGCTGAGCAGAGCACAACAGGTATCTGTTGCGAGATATGCCAAGGTATAACCTCACTTACGTTGAGATTCTACTTTGGCTCCCTCGCCAGCTCTGTTACACAGCTGGTATGCTACTCGCAAGCTCGCACCCCTTTCATTTATTAAAAGACACCCGTATGAAGAATAAGATAAATCAAACGAACCACTCTCCCATCACAAAGAGAAGTGTATTCATTGGTGCCAAAGTAACTCCACAACAGAAAGAGGAAATCCATGCCCTTGCCAATCAATGCGGCATGACCGTCAGTGATTATCTTTTAACCAGAGCCTATAACTATAAGCCAAAAGCCAGACTCACTAAAGAAGAATCTCTCCTCTTACAGAACCTGGATAACTGTCGAGCCGACTTGGTGAATTACGTATCAGCTTTGCATGGCATGAACAATAAACAACGATTGGAGATGTTCAACCGAATACCGTTTATGGTTGGCTGGCTTCAAAAACTGGGAGATGTAGCCGAGGCTGTTTGCCAATTCCTCGAAAGCGTGAGAGTCCCGAACAATATTCCGTCCAACAACCAAACCGATGACTTATGATAGCAAAGGCCAAAGCAATATCGCATGGGATAAACGGCATACGTTACATCACCGGTGAATCCAACAATAAAAAACATCCCGAAAAGATTCATCGGATTATGGACAATCTGCTTCCCTCTCATCTTGATGCAATGGGAATCTGGAACTCCATGTTATTTACACTCTCAGCGTACAAGAACATGAAAAACTCGGTCATCCGCATAGAGCTGAGTCCATCACCCGAACATACCAAGTTCTTTACTTTTGCCGATTGGAAAGACCTTTGGTTGGAGTTTCTTGCCGAGTTTGACAAACAAAAGATTCAGGACAAGAACGGCAAAATCATCTCCAATCAAACACACCTGATGAATAGTAAACATACAGTGTGGCTACATACAGAATCCAATGGAGGAGTACCACATCTACATGGCGCTGTATGTAGAGTGGATGAAGATGGCAATATAAACAACGATCACCATATCCACCTTCGGGCACAGCGTGCAGCCGAACAGGTAGCCTTGCGCAGAGGCTGGACAACGGCAGCACAGGTAAGGAACAACAATATTCATCAGGTAAACAATGACTGCATGGAGATCATCCGAAGTATGTCCTCATGGTCGTGGATGGATTACAAAGCAGCTCTTATCCGAAAAGGATATTCTGTCCTTGAACGCAGAGATAGTAAAAACATTCTTCGTGGCTATATCCTTCAAAAAGGGAATGCCAAATACAAGGCCTCCGAATTGGGTGTAGGTAGAAACCTAATGGCCTCTAAGCTCTATCAGACCTGGTTGAAAGAACATCCCGAAAACAATCACCCACAAAAATTGCGTGAGTCTAAGTCTATAACAAGACCCTGTGTGGGATACACTCAATATGAACATGGAACAGTTCCTTATCGCCTCACCACTAATGGATATGAACATGGATTCTATATCCCCGAAAAAGTACTTACGATGTTTGACGATGAATTCGACTACCGTTTTATCAGCAATGCCCAGGAACTTACCGATATGGCTGTTTCTATTTTTGTCGGCTTGCTTGCAGCTCAGGATGTAAATGTTGGCAGTGGCGGTGGAGGTTCACAAAGCGACCTGCCATGGAGAGATAAAGACGATGACGACTTGAAGTGGGCACGCAAATGCGCACTTGCCGCTAGTCGCTCATTGGGAAAGAAACCTAAAAACGGATTCAGACGATAGCTTATGAAGAAGAAATTTGATTTTTCGGCAGAAATTGAGAGTGCCGAAGCCCGTACCAATCAAGAATATCGAGAGCGTTATGAAGAAGAGAACAAACTACTGAAGGTTAATGCCGAAGAACTCATGAAACTTAACGACAATATCCATGATATGCGTACAGAACTTGAGAAACTGGCAAATGCCGTACAACATTACGAGTACAAAATTGCCAGTAAAACCTTAAAGCAAACCGAGGATTTAGGGAATAGCTTAATCTGTAAACTCAGCAATGAACTTGATGTTCAGTACTCCAAATTCGAGGCCAGAATGAAGGAACATAAAGATGAAGATAGAATCAGAGTGCCGACACGCGTATTCTACATTTCAGTCATTTGCCTTGTCACCCTCTTCTGTTTTTTCATCTGTACTGTAGCTGCCAATATTCATTTGCTAAACTCTGACTTGCTATGGAAGATTTTCGGTTGGGGTATCGGGATGGCCACTTTCGGTATTGGGATAGTGATAATAGTACCTAAATTGTTTGAACAATAGCTATGAATAATAATCTCCCTAATAGTGTTTTCTTGCCGCTATTGGGGAGATTTGTTGGAATAAAGATCAAACTTTGGGTTCACTACCATCAAAAAGCGTTTTCAGTTGACGATCAAAGTCACTCATGATTTCTCTATCCTGTATGACCCTAAACTTCTCATATTCCGTTAAAGCTTTTTGTTCTGCTTGCTCATGTGTAACACGTCCTGCATCAAGAAGCAATGCTCTATTGTTTAGCTCCATATATCTACCGAGAAGATCTTTCCAATCAGCCATTGTCATCAACACATGATCTTCGGCTCGTTGTTCAGCAATGTCTATGAAAGCATTACTCAATCTATTCAGTGCATCAACTTCTTTTTCGCTCAGATAGTTTTTAGCCACCGTAACATCGGACTTAATAACTCGCCCATCTGGAGCATTCTTCCATGAGGTAAGACCCATATGAGGGCGCTCTGCATCGGCACGGTCATAGATGATTTCCGCTGCTGTCTGATTAGTTACAGCATAGTGCATCATATTCTGCACCGTCTTGAAGAACTGCTTGGTTGTTTCGCTATCCTTGTCGTAGTCGGCACTACATTCGCTATAAATATCAGTAATCTTCTGATAGTAACGACGCTCCGAAAGGCGTATCTCACGAATACGGTCAAGCAAATCATCGAAATAATCTGCTCCAAACACATTCTTTCCTTTCAGTCTCTCATCATCCAATACAAATCCTTTGGTCAAGTACTCTTTCAGGATCTGAGTTGACCAAATGCGGAACTGCGTTGCCTCATAGCTATTCACACGATAACCAACCGCAATTACGACATCGAGGTTGTACATGGCGACATTCTCGGACCATTTGTCCGAAGCATACAAATATTTTTTGTAACCATCGGACAAATGGATTTCTCCGCTCTCATCTATCTGTTGCAGATGGTAACTTATATTTTGTTGCGTCACTCCAAATAATTCAGCCATACGCTGCTGTGATAGCCAGAAAGTATTGGTATCGAAGATGACCTGCACCTGTGCTTTGCCACGAGCCCCCTTGTAGAGAAGAATAGTCGATTCCATACTTCGAACAGCCATATTGCCCGTCATAGTAGTGGAGAAATACCCCTGAGCTACCTTCACCATCTCTTTTTTCTGGTCGGCATTCATAGCAATAGCCATACAAGCTGCTCGGGACAACTTGATACTTGTAACCTCACGCACTGCACCACTTCCAAGTTCTGCCATTTCGGTAAACTCCACGAAGTGCTCTCCAAGATGATAACCCTTCTGTGTTACCCAAGCCTGAGCCTTCGCCATCACTCGCTCGAAGTTCCAATACTTCCCATAGCCCATCACTCGCGCCAACTTACGCGAGTTCCACCACTCTTTACCTTCAGCATCAACTTCTCGCAACTGTTCGAAAGGGGATTGCAGTTCGGGGATATGGTTATTGTCGTGGATAGTATCGTTATTCATATTATTTTCATTAATTGACAAGTTCATTTATAATAGCATACTGTGCATCATATCTTGTCTTTGGAGTATACCCCTTCAGACTTGAACGGATCGTTGTTGAATTCAACTCAGATGTAATATCAAGGTTAACTACAACATACATTTCTGTAGTATTGACACTCTTGTATCTGTCCTCTTCTATTTCAGACTTTTCTTTAACAGCGCAATCTCCTTGTATTGCAAAAAGGTGTTGGTCATCATCATTACGATGGTGGAATAGGACATAACCTATACTCTTGAGATTTTCAACTATCTCCATACTATCCTTGGTCCACTTTATACCTACAGCCAACTTACCATTGCTTAAGAATTTTACACTCTTATTGGCATAATTCTCCATCATCACCATAAGAACACCATTACGAAGCGTGTTAGGTAATGGAATTGTAGAAACACGCTTTTCCTCAAGCAATGTTGCTGGATCTTGACCAAGTGAGCATCTTACAATATGAAAACTCAAATCCAGCAAATTATATATTCTTTCGTTCTCTTGCGCAAATTGTTTGTCCTTATCAAGAGCTAGAGAATACACCTGCTTATCTGCAAATGGCGTATACACCTTTCCAATAACATCTTTAAAGTTTTCTGAAAGGAATTGCTCACCATTAACACCTGGTTTAGCTGCCATTGCATAAAAATCGTATTTGTCAGCAAGGATTTGTTGTATCTCCTTACGGAATAGATTACGTACCTTGGTTTTCCACGTCTGCTTTTGTGATGCATTATTACGTGCATAAAGCGATACCACGAAAAGGAAATTCACATCATAGTGCGTAATCAACAATGTATCGCGATCAAAAAGCCGATTGTTGAAATGACGCTGAAAATGTTGGTTGTTCTTTCTGTTTGTCTTGTCTATGGTATCAACATACGACAACTTTTCATCCATTTTGGCACTGATGAAGAAGTTGGGTATAATATTATAACCCTCTGTAACTTCGTCCCTCAATTTGTAATCATATCTCTCCGGCTTTTCTTCACCATCAAGGAAAAGATTCAAGTTCCACTGAATCACATTGCGAGCATAGGTATATTGTTTGGCAACAGATTCTTTTCCGACCTCATTACCAATCTTATAGTATTTACTATCACCAATATAATAGACTTTCTTTGAGGCATCAGCTGTAGTAAGGCTATCCCACATAAACAAATGGTCAACTATTTTTCCATCCTCCTGTTTCTTATTAAGTCGGTCTGGCAATTGTTTATCACCAACAAGTTCATCTATAATAGCTTCAAACACGATATTGAAGTTCTTCACAAGCAAATATTCATTAAGCTGTGAGTTTACTTTCACTTGGTGTGATTGTTCAAAGAATGCAAAGCACAATTCCCATAGCTGCAACGCTTTATCTGAGAAATACTTATACTTAATTTGGCGCAATCTTACTATACCAAAGCCCTTCAAATAATGCTCAAATTGTTTACCTTTGATAAGTTCGTAATTGCAGTTTGTTGATATGGTAAAACCGTATTTCTCAGATATATAGCTCAGAATAGAGAAGAAAATCACAAGAAGCTCTTCGTCAAAGTTGATTTGACGTTTCTTGTTTACAGGATTGATGTAAATAGGTTCTTCATTTTGCACTACAACACTAGACCGTGAAATAGTTCTCGACCAATTTATCTTGTTGAATCCACTATGGATATTCTTCAAGATAAACATAAAGAAGTCTTGATTCTCTCTATTGAACTGGATTAGAGAAAGTAAAATATCAAGATAAGTATTTGCGAGGCGTTTCTTTCCTTTACCTACCTTTACCACTTGCTTGTGTCTGACAATCGATGTATCTTTCTGACTATTTTTGAATACAGCAATTGCACGATAAATCCACACAGCAAATTCATAAATGAACTTGTGTTCATCATCAGTAAGCAATTTTTGTTTATTAAGGTCAATGATGCTTTCTGGTGTGTATTTACCAAACACCTTGCCTTGCTCGTCAATCAAAACTTTTGGAAGAATGAACACACAATCGTTCACTTCAGGTGAGTTGTTGTAGTAATAACCCACATAACTCACACTCACAAAGCCCTCTACCACATCAAGTTCATCAATGTCGTGGAGATACTTCCTTACAAGTGAAGCATCATAGTGATATTCTTCTATTAGAATTTTCATTAAGCGTCAATTAGTGAGATATTTACACCTAAATTTGCTTTATTTAGTTTTTCAATCAGTTCGGCAATGCGAATAGGATTAAATTGATTTGATACATAAATCACCTCTCCATTCGGCAATTCCAATCGCTTTGCCTTAACTCTGAATTTCACATCCTTGGTAGTCTTTGCTCGCTCTTCAAATTCTTGTTCCGTTTCCACCAAATGAGGCATATGATTAACATTCAGGTTTGACCATACTTGAACTATTTCGGCAGCATTCATTTGAGGATTTTGTTTTGAATAAGCCTTTACTGCCTCAAATGGGGCAAGACACTTGCCGTATGAACCAGCGCCATTTACCATAAACTTGTCACGATTAGATGATTGTCTGTTATCGACAGCTTCATCTTCGTCATACACATTCATGTCTTCATCTTCAGTAGATACTGCAACCTTTAAAGTTTCTGGTAATGCATCAGAAAACATGACATTTTCTATGAAGCGAATAATTTGTGCTTCGCAAGGTGAACCGTCAGCGTTGTAGAACGATTGGAAAGTCATTTCATCATCATTGGCGCCCTTGAATATATCGCCACTGAAACCATAATCTTTAAATACATCTGTATAAAGATAGAATATCACTTTGCTCACAAATGTTTCAGCATTGATTACGCCATCTTTGGCCTTAGCAAAGAAATACCCCAGGTTCTTATCCTCTGACTGTGTAGCGTCAAAGACAAAGTAGTTGATGGCTTGTACAAACTGCCACCAATCATATGTCTTAGTGTCTACCTTGATTTGCCAATTCTTGTGTGCATCGGCTATCTTAATGTACTTCCAATCCCATCTACGTTTGAAAGCTGAGTCTATCGGGAACAACGATTGGTCACTAGTGTTCATTGTTGCCCAAATATAGAGGTTGTTAGGTAACAACAGAACTTTTCCGTTTACCACTTTCTCTACCATATCTTCCTCACACTCTTCGTATATAGCATTAATGGCATCTCTGTTGGCGATGACAAGTTTTTCTAGATCCTTCTTCACATGACGAGAAAGGTCTGCATCTGGTACAATTGCATAGTCAGAGAATCCATTAGTGTTTCTGTCGAGAAGTTGGAATATATCACCAAATATTTGGGCACAGTTACCACGATTAATTTCTTCAATCACAAGGTATACTGGCTGTGGAGTTTCGTTTGCTTGCTCCTTCCACGCTTCGATATAAGCATTCAGAAAGGCCTGTTTTACATATGTATATATAATCTTATTTTCAGTAAGGGGATTTCCTTCCATATCTTTCACAGGAATAGCCTTCTCACCAAGCGTGGTAAGCATAGGGACTTCAACAGAAGTTGGCTTGTATGCACCTACGAACGATGAATAATCAGTATCGGGATGGAATGTGATACGGAATGACTTATGCTTTTGAATTTGCGACTTTATTTCATGAGATTTACCTGTACCAGGAGCACCAAAATAGATTTGTTGTAAAGCTCTTAAGTTTTGATTATCTGATTTCTTTGTTGAAACTTCCTCTGCACTATGAATTATAGCATCAACTAAATCTTTTTTATCAGCTAAAAATGCACATAAATCTGCAATATAGGATTGCGAAGCATTTACTAACTTCGCACAGTTAAGAATAGGTGATACATAGAAATCGCCTCTATCAATAGTTTTTGCACCATTCCACCATGAATAATCTGTCATGAATCTTTCAAGATATGACTTTGATGTATCATCCATAGATAGACTTTGAAGTTTCCGTTTTTCATCTTCAGATAAAGATGAACCGTTAAGACTTTTTAGTCTTTCAGATGAAACGATCTTTATGGCTTCTTGTTTATACCTTTGCAATTCGTTATAAAGTTCTGTAAAATAAGATGCAATATAGAACCATTGATTAGGCAAGAATATACTCAACCCTTTTTTTGTATTGATAACTGCTGAGTGCTCATAATATACAACGGTACTATTATCAATCTCTTTTACCTGTTCTCTAAAAGAATTAGGTAAAATAAATTCTGTTCCATCATACTGAGTAAAATTCTGTGTAACGGCAGCATATAACTCCTCTAAATTTCTTAACTGATCCATATCACAATAATTGTTTTACAATTTCTTCTGCTAATCTTTTAATGACTGGTATTGCAACACTGTTTCCAAACTGACGGTACGCTTCTTTTTTAGAAACTACGATAGTATATTCTAAGTTAGTTTCATTATAGTTTTGGTTTGTTGCACAAGTTGGATATTCCCAACCACTACCGATTATACGATAACCCTGCAATCTACCGGCTTCTACAGGAGTCAACGTTCTAGGATTTAGACACTTATCTGATTGATCTATCAAAATTTCACTACCATCTTTCCAATAACGAGCTGAAATGGTACTTGAGTAGACACTATCACCATTAAACAAAGAGTAACCAAAACCTTTACCGTTCATTTTATTTCTTTCTTTCCTTGCTTTATGTCCCTCCCACATTCTATCACTAATGGTGTATGGTATAGTAACATCAGAAGGTTCAAAAACATCTGATACCTTTGTCTGAATAGTGCCTTTTTTAATTTCATCCTTTGAATATATTGTTGACCCATCTTCTGCTATACCATAAGGAAAGTTAAAAGAGTCGGATTTAGCCGAATCTTTATACCATGCAATAATAAAAAGACGCTCACGATTTTGCGGAACTCCAAAATATTTAGCATTCAGTACTTCATATGAATAGTTATAACCTAGCTCTTCAAGAGTAGCCAAAATTACTTGCAATGTTTTACCTTTATCGTGATTTTTAAGACCACGTACATTTTCTAAGAATAAAACTTTTGGAGGATATCCACTTGTGATTTTCTCCTTCACAAGATTCGCAATATTAAAAAACAAGGTACCTCTTGTATCTTCAAACCCTCTCTTTAAACCTGCAACCGAAAAAGGCTGACAAGGGAATCCCCCGCAGCAGATATCAAAGTTAGGAACTTTTGACGGTACAACATCGTTTATATCTTCATTAAAGTAAAGATAGTTACCTTCTTTGTCTTTCTCAAATAACTTTGGTTCTATTTTGCTATAATTAGCCTCATATGACACTCTTGCAGCCTTATCCCATTCACTTGCAAAAACGCATTTACAACCAGCGCTATGCATAGCTGTGTGAAATCCGCCAATACCAGCAAATAAATCAATAAATGTGTATTTCTTTTTTGCCATTGAATTCAACCTATTTTTATTTTGAAGGCGCAATCAACTCTCGTCTATCCACATTCAAAAGTGTGGCTATTTTATCTAATGTTGCCAAGTCTGGCTGAATGGTATTACTGCACCATTTGCTGACTGTGCAAGTGGATTTGCCCAATTGCTCAGCTAACCATTTACCTGTTTTTTGTTGTTCAACAAGTACTACTTTTATTCGATTTAGATTTGCCATTTCATCCTAATTTATTTAACTTATATGCAAATGTATTAAAATTATGGCAGAAAAAAGAATAAGCCATAGGAAATTTGCCCAATTCTCGTATTTTTCGGAACTTTACATAAGAGTTTGATACTGATAAAGTCATGGAAATAGTCAATCTACTCCACTTTGAGAATCGTTCCGAGCTACGCCAATGGCTCAAAGAGAACCACAACATAGAGAAGTGTTGTTGGGTGGTGACTTATCGCGGTAAGTATCCACCCGAGTGGCCAGCTATTCCGTACATTGAAGTGGTGGAAGAGGCTCTTAGTTTCGGTTGGATTGACTCTACATTGAAGCGGTTGCCCGATGGGCGGTTGGCTCAGCGCCTCTCTCCTCGCCGACCTAAGAGCCATTGGACTCAACTGAACATGGACAGATGTGTGGATCTTGAAGATAGAGGACTGATGACTGAGGCAGGCAGACGAGCTTTTGAAAAAGCATTTGAGTATGAGATTATTCCACCAGATTCTGAGTTAAACCAAAGGATAAAAGAAGAAACCAAATTCAGACGACCAGGAATGTATAAAGAAAGTTGATATATCCTGTAATTTTAAATTCACACTGAAAAATAAAGGAGCAGTGCTTACAACACTACTCCCTTTTAGTTATATACTTACATAATTATATATGTACATAGAATCATAGTTCAATAAACTTATCGCCCTTAAAATCCTGCAGATGCTCACCATAGTACACATATCCCATCTGATTGCTGACAATGCGAGTGTTCCCGATAGTTGCATCAATGTTGGCATGTGAATGGCCAAATATCCATACATCTATTCGGCTGTCGGCAATAAAATCACCCAGTTCGGTTGCAAAGGCACTGTTCAACAGGCTTCCTTTGTGCTGGGGTGCGACAACCTCTAATGTAGGGAGGTGGTGGGTAACCACCACTATGTGCTTGGCATCACTTTCTGAAACACTTTGCTTGATAAATGCCAAACATTTCTGGTGCTCGACATTGAAATCATCGGTGGTGAATCTGCTCCCACCATACAGTATCTGCCTGAAATCATTCATGCCACGACTGACAAAATATTCATCTTGAGGTGATATGTGTGACCACAAGGTTGAAAGAATGAAGTCTGTATCTTCAATGCGTACCACTTTATTCTGATGGTAATGGACATTGGGAAGAATCTCCCTGCTCCAACTATCGCCATAAGCCAGCACATCGCCATTGCCATAAAACTCATGGTTGCCAGGAATTAGTAGCACCTCACGGTAATTGGCAGATGCCCATTTCCAAAACTTCAAGTTCGGTAATGTTCTATCCCGTAGATAGCCAGTGTCACCAGCAAAGACCAGAACATCTCCAGCCACCTCAAATGGCATAGTCTTTATAAATCTTGAATTATCTGACAACTCCAAATGTATGTCAGAAGCGTATTGTATCTTCATAATTTTATTCGTTACTTTTTAACTTTAACTTTTTCTATTTCATCCCACTCGGCCAGAGAGATTATTTCATCATATTGAGCTTTTGTAAGCAGAGATTCTGACTTATCACTAAGTTGGTACTCCCATGGCAATTCATAAACTGTTCCCTCATCGTGGTGATTCATGTAGTCATGGAAAGTACGTGGCAAAAGGCCAACATAATCTTCCTCATTGAGTATTTTCAACAACTTTTCTGCATCAGATATCTCCAATGGCGCACCGGACTTAAATATAGCAGTGGCAACATCTATTGCAACATCAACGTTAGCAGAATAGCTATTATACACATCTATTACCCAGCCTTTTCTTTGAAAGTTGGATGCACAAATATTCAGACGTGAAAAACCCAATTCTCCATAGTGGTCTCTAGCGAACTTCTTAAAATCAACTTCACTGTCGAGATTGTATTTATCATCTATTTGCTTAAATTCCGCCTTATTGTAATATGCTACATCATACAGTTCATCTGGTATATCTTCCAGAATTATACGCTTGGTATACTTTGGAGCTATCTTTTGAAAATAGCGTGTATACGCTTCATGACCTATACGAAAATACTTGCAGTATTGTCTGATAGTCATTGTACTTAGTGGTTCTGCTATTTCATTTCGTACTGAGGCTTCCAATGCTTTTATTGCCCACTCCCTATCTTCAACTTCTATCTTGAAACGAGGCTCAATCCTATTGAAATCTTTTCGAGCAATGCGACCATACCGCAACTGATAAGGAAGGTTGTTTGATACATATTCATTATAACCATCGGGATTAGACACTATGGCATCAATCAAGTTCTTCAAGTATGAGAATATCTTAATCAAACACTCCTCATGCCATTGGCCATTTTGAAAGCCGGATTCTCGCAATGCATACGATGATCGGTTGGTGATTACAAAATGTCGAAGTTTCTTGTTGTTGAAAATCAAAGAACGATATTCATTGTATCTCGCAACACTTACATGGAACCAATAAGTTTCCATTGGGTTATATGATTTCCAATCTTCAATATACTCCTCACGGTTTTTATACTCACCATCAGCGATTTCCTGTTCGCAGTTTCCCCATTCATCAAGAGTAGCGCGAGGAATCTCTATGTGAAATGCTCTGAAGTCGTCATCACCCATAGCTTCCAATCGTTCAAATTGGGACTGTACTTCAATAAGCATATCAAGCAACTTGTCGCCAACAACTATTTCATGATTCTCTACTTCGGATAATTCTCTAATATGCGAGACGTTTAATTCGGCATCTTTTGCCAAGCCAATGAAGAATTGCCTGTTAAATATTATCTGCCTATCATTAGTTTCCATTCCTGTTATTCTTGTTAAATTGTTCAACCTGCTTCTGTATTATTGCCTTGACCTGGTTAAAAGAAACAGGTGTAAAGTTGTTATTGTCTACGCCTACATCATATTGTGTAGGGAATAGCATATTCAGTCGAGATGCATCCTTACCTGTATTATTCTTGCTGGTGTGAACGTGGCCAAACAATTGCCAAGTATCTTTGTAAGCTCCACCATAGCACAAGAATGGACAATGGTTCAGATAAATCTTCTGCTTACCAATCTCTATGTGCTTCTGCATTACAATTTCTTCAAATCTATCGTAATAGCTTTGCCTGAGATTCTTCATGTCATGGTTCCCGACAATAAGATAGATTTTGCCATTCAATCTGTTCAGTACATTTGTCCATTCAGCAGAGCCACCTAAACAAAAGTCACCTAGATGAAAGACAATATCGTCCGCTCCTACTACACGATTCCAGTTCGTTATGAGGGTTTCGTTCATTTCATTCACATTCTTGAACGGACGACTGCAAAAACCGATGATGTTTGCATGATTAAAATGAGTATCTGATGTAAAATACACCTTTGCTCCGTCAAATTTGTAATTCATAATCTGTTCTTCTTTTGTACGCATCACTGCGTGATTAATAATTGATTTATTGATTTCCATTGGACGGAATAGACGGAGAGGAAGACGTCACCAATGGGTATAAACAAAGAATCGTTGAAAAGCTTGGTAGGGACTTTCCAACGATTCTTGTCTATTCTTTGTAACTAGGATATTTGCATCTATAATATCCAGGTTCGCGTATGTTTCAGTTGGATAGTATTCCCAATAGAGGTTGTTGGTTCAATGCACGAAATAGTAGCATACAGCATACCCTCAAAGCATTTTGTGCCTCGATCTAACGTGGTTGCTAATATGTTCATTCTATTTTGCTGCATCTTTAACTTTTTAGAGATTATACCTAAATGAGCTGCAAAGGTAATGCTTTTTTCTTCAATTTATCAAAACATACTCGCACAATTTTCAAGACGTAAATTGCCTGATAATGGGTTATATACAGAGTATATAAAAAAGTTTATGTGAGTTCTGATTCTAATTCTTGATACAATGCAACTGGCCCTAAATGCCATGTCTTTGTACTTTCAATCTTAAGTTTTTTGTACAAATTAGAAGCATAGACCTTTTTAATGGCTTCTACAATGCTTAATCCCTTATACTCAACAAGCATGCTTGCCAACCAACTTACCTTTGAAGGTAATAGCAGATACAGATTGCTTTGATTAATTTCTGGAATTTTGAGCATTTGGCTATTATCGTTTCTTAGATTCATTGATTATTTCATCTATCTCAGCAATAAGCCATTGGCGACTTTGAGTATGCAAGACTTCATAGTGCTCATTAAGATAATCTAGAATGTTATGTTCTGAGAAGATACTAATAACTTGATTTTCATCAATTCCTTTTTCATTCATATATTGTTCGATACAGAATGAAATAAAATATGCAATATCTCTTATTTGCTTATCCATTATATGTTAAAAAATAATTTTTGACAAGAATGCTGATTATCTAATAGATCGATTTCTAATCTCCAATGTAATATCTATATAACTTCGCTTACCCTCAATGTAGTCTGCATAGAGGATTTCGGCATCCCGCCCTTTTAGGATACGGCACTTACCACAGGCCTCACAGTCGTGCAGGCATTTCCATGCTTCGAGTACATAGGCGAGTCTTTCTTTTTGGATGGAATTATCTATTTGTGGCGCAATCATAGATTCTATAAAATTGGGCAAGCTCTATTCCAACTCATCAACAACTCTGCTTCGTTGGTATTCGAGTCAATCCGTTCTTCAATTACAACAAAGTTCTGCTTGCGATAAAATTGCATTACTTTTTCGTTCTTCTTGTACACAGCAAGCGTCAAGGTGAAATGCTGTTGTTTGATGAACTCGATAAGAGTTGTGCCTACGCCTAGCGATTGATACTGTTTGCTAACAAAAAGGCCTGCTATATAATCTCCATCAAGACCGATAAAGCCGGCAATTTCGCCTTTCACTTCGCAGACATAAACTTCAGACAAAGGTAATACTTGGCGCATATAATCGGTGTGGTTCAACCAATAATCAGGTTGAATGAAAGGATGGGCTTGCATGTTGCCATCCAGCCATATCTTGATAATGGCTTCAATCTCTGTAGGCAACGGCTTTCGTATTATTGATTCCCTCATAGGTTGTCATCTATTTACTATCGCTATCTTGATTACTCCATCTAATTTATTCTCAAAGATGCGGTAGGCTTCCTCAAGCTCACTCAACGGGAAACGATGCGTTATAAGCGGAGTGGTGTCAATCTTTCCTGCTTCAATAAGGCGAAGGACTTCCTCGCAATCGCATCCATCTACTCCACCAGTCTTGAAGGTGAGGTTCTTGCCATACATTTCGGGTAAAGGAAGGACCTGTGGCTGGTCATAAAGGGCAACCACCGTTACAATCGCATTCGGACGGGCACACTCCCACGCCAAACGAAAAGTGTCATCGGCTCCAGCTACTTCTAGTACTCGGTCGGCTCCTTCGTGGTCGCTGTTCTGGAGAACAAAATCCTTACATTCTTCGGGAGTGGTGAGCAATACATCGGGATAATGTTCTTGCACAAACCGATGTCTTTCTTCAGACTTTTCGCATACAATGATGCGTTTCGGTTGCTTCAACATTACGCAAAGCAAGGTGCAGATGCCAGTCGGCCCCGCTCCTATTATCAATACCGTATCGTCCTCGGTTATTTCTGAGATACGTGCTGCCCAAAAGCCTGTGGCTAGAACATCACCCACCAACAATGCTTGTTCATCGGTCACGCTATCGGGAATACGGTTTAGTCCTTGATTAGCTAAGGGTACTCGCACATATTCTGTCTGTCCGCCATCGATACGGCATCCCAAAGCCCAACCGCCATTCGGGTCTGTACAGTTATTTACATAGCCATTCTGGCAGAAGAAGCACTCTCCGCAAAAGGTCTCCACGTTGACGGTCACTCTGTCGCCTGGCTTTATATTAGTAACCTCAGAGCCGATTTCTTCAACCACTCCCACCATTTCGTGGCCTACGGTGATGTCCGGAACAGCACGAGGTACACAGCCATGCTTGATATGCAGGTCACTAGTGCAAATACTGCTCATTGTTACGCGAACAATGGCATCGGTAGGTTCAATAAGTGTAGGCTTCGGTTTCTCCACCAAAGCGAACTTTCCTTTTTCTATGTATGTATATGCTAGCATAATTATCTTTTATATCATCAACATGATCCGTCCTTCTGCCTTAACAAACATATCGGGATAACGACAGATAACGGCATAAACTTGTTTGGACGTAACAGGTTGTCCATCTTTGCGAATATGTAACCGTTGGCAGTTTATCATTTCTGCAATCTGTTCGGTCCGCATTCCTCTGTTCTGACTTGCGAGGCAGTAAAGTATGGCTTCTTCGATTTTCATCTGTTTTTTCATCATATCTCGCCAAATCTCACTTTTTTTAGGCGATTTGGCTGATTATAATCATAAATCCATCCTATTTTCTTGAAATTTTATGTCTTATACGTTGTGCTTTCTTCTCATTTCTTCGCACAAGATAAGGTGATACGGGTAACTCAGGTAGTAAGTCATCTAAATAGTTGATTTGTCCAATCACTTTCAGTAATAGAATGAATGTTGACAATGAAAGATTACTAGCTGTACCATTCTCGAACTTGTGTATGGTAGTAAGGCCAACACCAGATAGTTCCGATACTTCTTTTTGAGTCAGATCGCATCGCATTCTATATTCCTTGAAGCGTTCACCTAACATACGTACTAATTCGGGAGTAGAGTATTCGTATAAATCTTTCATAAGCAATTGTATCTATCATTATACTAATGGTTATCTACATAAAATAGGGTTTATATGTATTATACTGATATTTATAACACAAAGCTACTCATTTCTTTCTTTTGACGGAATATTTCAATCGAAAAATATGATTTAGAAGTCGTTTTTAGACCTTTTAAGCATGTATTTCACATAATCCGCCCCTAAATATAGGTGAAATTTCACATTTTCTATAATGATAGCCACCAAAAGAAAAAAAACAACTTTGATTTCTCAAACTTGCTCCCGCTCGGCAAAGCAAGTTAACTTTCTTTGCTCTCACTTACCCGCAACTTTACTTTAACTTCGTACTCATATATACGTCCAATAAAGTAAAGTTAAAAGAAGGGAAAAGAAGAAATGGCTTACGCCATGAAATTTTTCTTTTCATCAGCAAAAATCAATAGCATTTCAAAGCTTGCTCTAGTTGTCTTTTATTTCTTCAAGTAGCAGTCTTTTTCAAGAAACAAAACGATTCTTTGTCGGTAAACCCAAAAATAATTAAGTTACCGACAAAGAATCGAAAGATTTTGATTACCTTTGCATAAACTTAAATGATTGTAATATGAGTGATATTATCATAGGTAGAAAGGTAGAACAGGATATTCTACGTCAGCGAATAGAGTCAAAGTCTCCTGAACTGATTGCCATTTATGGAAGACGTCGTATCGGTAAAACCTATCTGGTAAGACAATATTTCAAAGATACATTTTGTTTTTATTCTACAGGAATTTATCAAGGAACAAAGAAAGAACAGCTTGGCGAGTTTAACCGTCAGTTAGAGAACTATTCTGGCCGTAAATGGAAAGTTGCAAAAGATTGGTTTGATGCGTTTGCTCAATTGCGAGAATATCTTGAGTCTATTGATGGAGATAGCCCCATTGTTGTATTTCTCGATGAGTTGCCTTGGATGGATACCCAAAAGAGCCGATTCATTAAAGCCTTTGAATACTTTTGGAACTCTTGGGGTGCTACTAACAATCGTTTGAAACTTATTGTATGTGGTAGTGCTACTACATGGATGCGAGAGAACATGCTTTCTGATAAAGGAGGTTTGTATAACAGAACTACACGAAGTATTTATCTCGCTCCATTCTCACTATACGAAACAGAGCAGTACCTTATATCACGTGGTATAAATTGGAATCGATACCAGATAGCAGAATGTTATATGATTCTTGGCGGTACGCCATTGTATCTTCAGATGTTGGAACGTGACAAGAGCCTAACTCAAAATGTGGACAATCTTTTCTTTGTGCAGAATGCTCCACTTTCACGAGAATATAACTTCTTGTTCCGCTCGCTCTTCAACGAAGCTACATTACATAAACAGATTATCGAAGTGTTGGCAAGCAAGGCTTCTGGATTGACACGTACTGAAATTATGTCTGCCACTAAAATAGAAGATGGTGGTGCTTTAACTAAAGCATTGCGTAATTTGTGTGATTGTGATTTCATTCGTCAATATACTGCATTTGGCAAGACTGAGCGAGGAACTATATATCAATTAACAGACTTGTTCACATTGTTCCACCTTCGGTATGTAAAGGGTTATCGTGGCCAAGATGAGAACCATTGGCAAAATATGATTGACTCTCCATCCCGCAGAGCATGGAGTGGTTATTCATTTGAACAGTTGAGCCTCCATCATATTCGACAAATAAAGCAAAAGTTGGGTATTAGTGGCGTACAAAGTGATATATGTGGTTGGAAAGGTGATGGGGCACAAATTGATTTGCTCATTGATCGTAGAGACCAAACCATCAATCTATGTGAAATGAAATTCTCTCAAGGAGAATTTGAAATAACCAAGCAATATGATGAACGTCTGCGTGAACGAGCTGAATTGTTCCGCTCTGCAACCAAAACGCGTAAAGCTTTGCATCAAACCTTTGTAACAACATACGGTGTAAAAAAGAATATGTACAGCGGAAATGTACAAAGTGAAATTGTGCTTGATGACTTATTTGTCGAGTAATAATAAGATAAATAATTTTTGCATTCAAATTAGTGAACTCCTATAGAACAAAGAACTAATATGTTAACAATAACAAAGATTAAGCTCCATAATTTTAAACGATTTAGAGAGCTTATGCTTGATGTAAATCCAGATATCAATATATTGATTGGCGATAATGAATCAGGTAAAAGTACAATATTACAAGCTATTGATCTTGTTGCTCGCGGTAGTCGAACACGAATTGAGAATATAGGTCTCGATAGACTTTTTAATGTAGAAGCAATGGATATGTTCATGAATAGTGCTAGGAATTTGAACGATATCCCAGAATTGTACATAGAGTTATACTTCGATAATCAACCAGATATAGGACTTGAAGGGATGAATAACAGTCTTAATGTAAATTGTTCTGGTATTAGATTACGTTGTTTTTTAAATGATAATTACACTCAAATTGTATCTCAGATTCTTCAAGACCCCAACGCCTCTTTTCCTTTAGAGTTTTACAGTATTGCGTTTGACACCTTTGCAGGTGAATCATTTAATGGATACACAAAAAAAATTAAAAGTTTATTTATAGATAATTCCACAATAGGAAATCCCCATGCAATGCGTGAGTATGTTAATGATATTTTTCGCTCACAACTTTCCGAACAGCAAAGGATTAATGTAAGACATGAATATAAGGATAGCAAAATCCAGTTTCAAACAAACACACTTTCACAATATAATATACAGATAGCTCCATATAGTTTTGCTATAAAAGAATCATCAGAAGATAATATAGAAACAGATATTACATTGGTAGAAAATAATATTCCACTTGAAAATAAAGGTACTGGTACTCAATGTTTTATTAAGACAAAACTCTCATTAAACAGGGTCGCAAATGGCATTGATGTTGTTTTGATTGAAGAGCCAGAAAATCACCTAAGCTATATGAAAATGCTAGAGTTGATAAGTCTAATAAGAAATGCACAAAATAGACAGCTTTTCATATCAACTCACAGTGACCTTATTGCAACAAGATTAAATTTAAAAAAATGTATTCTCTTCAATAGTGCATCTAATGATGTTTGTAATTTGACAAGTCTAAATGATGATACAGCAGACTTCTTTATGAAAGCACCGGATAACAATATGCTTCAGTTCGTATTGTCAAATAAAATAATTCTTGTTGAAGGAGATGCTGAATTTATACTTATGGAAGTCTTATATAAAAGGACTTTAACAAAAGAATTATCAGCAAGCAATATTGGTGTAATAGCTGTTGATGGCAAATGTTTTAAAAGATATTTAGAGATTTCAAAAATATTGGGAAATAAGGTTGCTGTTTTAATAGACAATGATAAGAATTACATTGATAATATAACAAATAACTACTCTGATTATACACAAAACCAGTTCTCAAATATTCAGATTTTCTCTGATTCCGATAACACCAGATACACATTTGAGGTATGTTTGTATAATGATAATCAAGAAATATGCGATGCTGAATTTCAAACACCACTTCGTAGACTAAATACATTAGAATATATGCTCAAAAACAAAGCAGAAGCAGCTTACGTGTTGATGAAAAATAGAGCTGACACAATAACTGTACCTCAATATATTCAAGATGCATGTGTATGGATAGACGCTTAATTCTCGCTGTAGCTGGCTCTGGCAAAACAACATTTCTTATCAATACATTGGATTTAGATAAACGCTATTTAATCGTCACATATACAGAGAACAATGTTGCACATATTCGTAGGTGTATAATTAACAAATTTGGTTATATACCAACAAATATTAAGCTATTATCATACTTCCAATTTTTGATACATATATGCTATCGCCCGTTTCTTAAAGACAGATGTAATGCAAAAGGAATTACATGGAGAATGCCAGAAAATTGGACTCTATATAAAAAGGGCCAACTGCATTATATGACTTCATATCAGTATCTTTATCATAATAGAATTGCAAAGTTGTGTGCGACGACTTGTAAAGATATGATTAAAGATCGAATAGAAAAATATTATGATTATTTTATGTTCGATGAAGTTCAAGACCTTGGCGGTCATGATTTTAACTTAATTCAGGCGATAACGCCTACGAAAATTAACTGTTTATTCGTTGGAGATTTTTATCAACACACATTTGACACAAGTAAAGATGGCAACGTTAATAAGAATCTTTATAAGAATTATAAAAAATTTAAGTCTATATGGTCTAAGGCTGGAATTGCGGTTGATGAGTCAACACTATCAAATAGTTATAGATGTTCAAAAGTAGTTTGCGATTTTGTTTCACAACATTTGTATATTTACATAAACTCCCATAGAATGGATTATACAAAGATAATATGGGTAGATAATGAAGAGTATGCAGATGCAATATTCTGCGATAACTCTAAAGTAAAACTATTCTATAATGAAGCTAACAAATATCGCTGTTTTGCTGAGAATTGGGGTAAATCCAAAGGCATAGATAGTTTTCAAGATGTATGTATTGTATTAAATGCAACAACACTTAACGCATACCATCAGAAAAAACTCCACATGTTAGCACCTTCTACTTTAAATAAACTATATGTTGCATTTACAAGAGCAAAAGGTGATATTTATCTTGTGCCACATGTATTTACGGATAAATTTAAACTATAATGTAATAATGCTATGATCCATATTGAAATATGTAATATATTTACAACATCATGCAACGCAAATTTCCAAAAAAGTTTATTCTCAAAAAAGAAATAAACAACTTTACTTTACCCCCGTACTCATATATACGTCTAATAAAGTAAAGTTAAAAGAAGGGAAAAAAAGAAATGGCTTACGCTATGAAATTTTTCTTTTCACTAGCAAAAATCAATATGTATTTCAATACTTGCTCTGGTTGTCTTTCACTTCTTCAAGTAGTAGGCTTTTTATAAGAAGTGAACGATTCTTTGTCGGTAAGTATAAAAATAATTGAGTTACCGATAGAGAATCGAAAGATTTTACTTCCTATTTCATGTAGTTAATTACTTTGAAACTTACCAATTGCATAAGCATTGGTGATTTGGGGGATAAAAATGACGTAACCAGAAGTTACCTCATTAACTCACTCGACAGAAAACTATAATTACCAATGATAGTCTTTCTCTTTTCGAGGAGAAAATATACTATCTCATTGTATTTAGTTGACAACAGTTGGCGATAATACGCAAGAAAATCCGTAACTTTGCGGACAGAAAAAGAGGTGAACTTCTGGATGGAGAACTCAGTTTCTCCATGACTCTAAAAAGAGGACGTTGGAGCGGAAAAAGGGCGGATTTTTCTACCGCCTTGAAGGTAAAAAACACTTTTCTACCGTTTTAGGCGCAATCCTCTCATAATGAAATAGTTCTACATGTTGCATCGGCAAATAGTTGCATATAACTAATTGATTATCAACATATTGCACAATATACAATAGAAAGTAAAAGAAGAAACAGTCCAACTTAGATAACATTGATAATCAACACATTAAATGCAAAGGAATAATAAAGTATTGTATCAATTTTTCATAATTTTGTCCCCCGTTTGTTCCCTGAACGGATACAAGGGACAAAATTCTGTCCCTCATACAATTTAACAGTGATAAATAGGCAAATTTTATCAGTACCACTAAAACTTATCCAAATTACAGATAATATTCGAATAGAACTGAATTGTTTTTTCAGCCAAAATAGATTCTGATAATCAATCGATTGGTATATTTGAATATAACAGCAGAAATCATCACCAATGAGATTTCATATAATACATTTGATAAATATTCCCAACCATTATTGCGAAGTATTCGAATCATGGCATATTGAACATCCTCTTAAGTCTCACAGTGATTTTTATAGGGTGATTTGAAGAATTCACTGAAAAATATTTGGAGTATTGCGAAATTATTCTGTACATTTGCGCCTCTTTTGAAAATTTACAATGCAGCAAAATAGAATGAACATATTATCCCAAACGACAATTCGAGGCAACAAATGCTTCGAAGTTCAGTCGTATGTTCTTCATGTTTGGAGCATTGAAACGCCAGAGAATATCATAAATACTTTCCAACGAACAGATATAGGAGATAAGATGCGATAGATGCTCGTATCTTGATCTTAAAATAAACAACAGAATAGTTGGAGAGTCCTTACCGAACTTTCCAACTATTTTGTTTTATGCCCATTGGTGACTGTTTGCTCCGTGCAATTCCTC
>ULWD01022519.1_pt1 | contig 27288 bp, 28 predicted proteins | sample 1960011 | NCBI WGS metagenome assembly ULWD01 (sample SAMEA4835803, study PRJEB28245) | human gut metagenome | biome: gut microbiome; material: fecal sample | place: Denmark | collected 2008 | reverse complement strand
AATAAAATTTTTTAAGACATTTTCAAAAATGATTGACAATTTTAATTTACTTTCACACTTTTTTATTATTTCCATAAAATATTTATATATAATTTTTTTAAGGTTTATAGGTAAATCCTTTATAAAAAACCTAAATATATTATGCAAGGATTTTAGATTATGAAAAAATATAAATTAGCTATAGTTGGTGCAACTGGTGTTGTTGGCAGAACAGCTCTTAAAGTTTTAGAAGAAAAAAATTTTTCCAATTTAGAATACACTCTATTTTCTTCAAAAAAATCAGCTGGAACACACATAAAATTTTTTAACAAAGATTATATAGTAAATGAACTTATAGAATCATCTTTTGATGAAAAGTTTGACTTTGCAATATTTTCTGCTGGGGCTGAAACAGCAAAAAAATTTGCTCCAATCGCTGTTTCAAAAGGATGTATTGTAATTGATAATAGTAGTGCTTTTAGAATGGATCCAAACGTTCCTTTAGTTGTCCCCGAAGTAAATCCTAATGACATATTCTTAAACAAAGGAATAATTGCTAACCCTAATTGTTCAACAATTCAAGCTGTTGTGCCATTAAAAGTTCTTGATGATAAATATAAAATAAAGAGAATAATTTATTCTACATATCAAGCAGTATCTGGAGCTGGAAAATTAGGACTAGAAGATTTACTTACAAAATCAACAGATAAAAATCTAAAAAAATTTCCTCATCCCATATACAACAATTGCTTACCTCATATAGATGTATTTTTAAATGATGGGTATACAAAAGAAGAACATAAAATGATAAATGAGACAAGAAAAATACTTGGCAATCCTAATTTAAATATAACCGCAACTGCTGTTAGAGTTCCTGTTGAAAACTCTCATTCGGAGTCCATAAATGTTGAATTTGAAAAAGACTTTGATTTAAAAGATTTAATTAAGTCATTAAAAAATTCTAAAAATATTATTGTTAAAGATGATATACAAAACGATATATATCCTATGCCAATAAATGCAACTGGTAAAGATGAGGTTTTTGTAGGACGTTTAAGAAGAGATTACAGTCAAAAAAACTCATTGAATTTTTGGGTAGTAGCAGATAATATAAGAAAAGGTGCTGCTACAAATGCTGTTCAGATTTTAGAGAATTTATTAGTTTAATATTTAAGAATTGAATTATCTTAATAGAATCTCAATTGTTTAATTATATAATAGTTATAAGTTTTTGTTAAATTCATGTAATATAAATGTAATGTTTTTGAAATATTTTATGCGTATTTTTGTAGTATAATATAGTAAGAAAAAACAAAGGAGATTAGAATGACTATAGAAAAAGAGCTAAAACAAGCTGGAATTGAAGTTACTGAAAAACTTGATATTTTCACTATTAATCGAATAGCAAAAAATGTTGCCCATAAAATATCTAATAAAACTTTGAAATTAGGCTTAGATGAAAAAAGCATTTTTATTAAACTATCCAAATTAGATATGTATAAAGCCAATATGCCGGATGGAATTGCAGAAGCAAACTATTTCTATAAAAATTGTTCAATATACTTTAATAGTCATATACCTAATGAGGAATTAGACGAGTTTGCAATTCATGAGTGTTTACATTATTTGCAAGAAAAGAAAGATAAAAATAATAACCTTTTAAAAATGGGACTATGTAGTTATAATTCTTCCAAACCAACTGGTTTAGGGCTAAATGAAGCTGCAGTCCAATATCTATCTTCAAGAATTATTGGAATTAAACCTGATTATGAAAAATATTACGGAATAAATCTATTTACACCAAGTCCATCTTATTACCCTTTAGAATGCTCTCTTCTTAATGAAATTTTATATTTTCTAGATGAAGATATTTTATTAAAAAGTACCATATTTTCAGATAATGACTTTAAAAATCTAATAATTGAACATACTTCTTTAAAAGTTTTTAAGAAAATAGAAAAATACTTTGACTTAATTTTAAATCTTGAAGAAAATATTGTGATTACAAATAATAAATTAATTTTATTAAAAGAGAATTCTTCTTCTGAAAAATACATTAAAAAGATTAATAAATATAAAGAAGAAATAAAAGAATCTTTCTTATCTGCACAAAATTTGATAATTGAGTCATTTTTTAATTATAAATTCAATAAAATTATTGATTTAGAAAACCTCGAAAATTTCAGAAAGTCATTGTATAAATTTAGTGATATTATTGGAACTACTGAAAACTACACTTTTTTTGACAGATACTATGCAGAAACAATGAATAAGCTTGAACATAAATGTAATATATTAGAAAATGGTGGTGTAGAAACTGCCTTGGAATCTCAAAAAAATAACTTTATTTTTAAATTTATTCTAAAATTAAAGAATCTTTTTGCAAATGAAAAAAAATTTGATTAGTAATAAATCTCCATAATCATAAAATATTTGATTCTGGAGATTTATTTTATATTATATTTTCTATTTAATCTTCACTATTCTAAAATCTTATTATTTCTTCATATGCATCCATTGCAAATTTATCTGTCATACCTGAAATATAGTAGATTATAGCTGAGCAATAATCTTCTTTTTTATTAATATCAAAGATGATTTTATTTTTCAAATTTAAATTACTTCTTGCTCTCTCATTAAGATTCCAATATTTTTGAATCCATTTAGTAAAAACCCCAACGAATTTAGGATAGATTTTTCTAGCTTCCTGTAATTTTTCTAAAGTATTATTTCCGTCGTATAATTCGTATAATTTATTATATAATTCATTTATAACTAATTCGAAGTATCTATTAGCTGGTTTCATTCTTTCATTATAATATATATTTTTATAATTAAATAATTTAATTTTATCCATCATACCAACAGCATCATTAGAAAAACACAATCCATTTTCTAATGATGAATTTTTACATAAATCGGAAACTAACATATTTATTATTAAATTATTATTAATTTTTTCTTCTTTACTTAAATTCAAAATATTATATAATTCATCTAGATTATTCTTATCTATAATTTCTAACTTTATTGCATCTTCTATGTCTCTACCTATATAAGAAATTTTATCTGCAATTTTTACAACACATCCTTCCCACGTATATGGACTATACTCATTTGGTCTTGTATAATCTTTTAAATCTATATATTCTTCACGTGGTCTTATTGAATTTTGGTCAACTTCACCACAATGTGAAATTATTCCGTCACGAACCGCATATGTTAAATTCATATTTTGTTCATTTTGTTCTCTATCTTCTAAAAGCTCAATATTATCCACTAAGTTTAAGCCATTTTGTTCATGCCAAAATTTTTTCCCTAAATCTCTTTCAGATATTTTTGAAAGTATTTTTTCTCCTTGATGTCCAAATGGACTATGTCCTAAATCATGACCTGTTGCAATTGCTTTTGTAAGTTCTGTATTTAACCCTAGATATTTCGCAATGGTATAACTTATAGATTCTACATATGCTACATGTTCTATTCTAGTACATATATGATCATTTTCTGGTGAGAAAAAAACTTGTGTTTTATGCCTTAATCTTCTGTAAGCTGTACTATATAAAATTCTTGTATAGTCTCTTTCAAATTCGGATCTTAAAGATGTCGAATCATCATATAACTTATTCTCTCTTTTTATCATATTGCCATATTTTTCGTTAAAAATATTTGCAGAAACTTCTTTAAATTCTTCTTTCATATTTAATTTCATTCCTTTCGCAAGTCTTACTCTTTTATTACTGCTTACTTTAATTAATTATAGTTTTATAATTTTATCATATCAAAAATTATTTATCAATAAGTCTCAATTTTTTCACACATTTTTCACAAATATATTGTATCATTTAAATGATTAAAAAAATAAAAATTTGATAAAATATTAATTAAGGAGGTATTTTATGGAAGAAAATAAAAATAATTTTAAAAATGTAACAAATAATTATTCAAACGAAAAAACAAATGGAGGTTTTAAAAGAAATGTTGCAATGCCTTTTTTTAGTGGTGTTGTTGGGTGTATTTTAGTAATTGGAACTTGTTTTGGTGTTCCTTCAATTAAATCAAAGTTGATTGGATCTACTACAACTTCTACTACTTCTACTTCTTATTCAAAAGAAACACCAAATACAGGAACAGTTGATCAAGTATCTCTTTCAAAATATTCTGATACAGCTGTATATTCAGCAAATAAAATATTACCTTCTATAGTCGGTATAGAAGTTACTTATAATGTAACATCTTCAATGTCATCATTTTACGGAATGTTTAATCAAAAAACTCCTTCTACATCTACTGCTACTGCATCTGGTTCAGGAATAATTATAAGTAATGATGGTTATATTTTAACAAATAACCATGTAGTAAGTAGTTCTTCATCTACAACATATTATGATATTTCTGAAGCTACATCAGTAAAGGTAAAACTACAAAATGATGATAAAGAATATGAAGCTAAAATTATTGGAAAGGATTCTCAAACTGATTTAGCAGTTTTAAAAATTGAAGCAAGCAATTTAACTCCTGCAGAATTTGCAGACTCAGATTCAATAAAAGTTGGTGAATTTGCTATGGCAGTTGGTAATCCTTTAGACTTAGGTACTACTATAACATGTGGTGTTATAAGTGCTGTAAGTAGAGAAGTTTCTGATAGCGACGGTAATAAATATACTTGTATTCAAACAGATGCTGCTATTAACTCTGGAAACAGTGGTGGTGCATTAGTAAATAGTGAAGGAAAAGTAATTGGAATTAATACAATGAAAGTTTCTAGTACAGGTGTTGAAGGTATTGGATTTGCTATTCCTATAAATTCTACAATAAGTGTAACTAATGACTTAATAACTTATAATAAAGTTAGAAGACCTTATATTGGTATTTCTGGCAGAAACTTAGATGAACAAACAGCTTCAAAAAATAATTTGACAGCTGGTATATATGTAGTATCTGTTGAAGAATACTCAGCAGCTGAAAAAGCTGGTGTAAAAGCTGGTGATATAATTACTGAATTTGACGGAAATAAAGTCTTAACCATGGAAGAATTAAATAATATAAAAAATAATCATGCGATTGGTGATACTGTTTCACTAAAACTTGTCCGTAATGGTAGTGAAAAACAATTATCTATTACTTTAGGTGAATCAAAAGCTGAATAACCTTTATAAATTTTTTATAATTTGTATTATATTTTCACATTTTTTTCACAAAAAAGACAAAATTATTTGTTATATTATATACAGTTAGTCAATAAGTTACTAACTATTATAAAAACATCCCCTTTTATTTTCGAAAAGCAGATAATTTTAGATTATCTGCTTTGTTTTTTATATTAATATATTTTTATAGCAAAAATCAAGAACTTCTATTAGATTACTCTATATAAAAAGTTCTTGATTATTTTTGATTTTATAATATTTTATAAAATTACTAAATCCATTTCACTTGTAAAATCTAAATTTCCATATGCATATATTATATAAATTGTTCCATTTTCACCATATAAATATACTTCAGAATTATTTACATAGTAAATTGAACTTGCTAAATCTCTTTGATATACATTATAGCCTAATTCTGTTAAGTTTTTATTTTTTTCTTGTTTATTCTTTATTGTATCTTGAATTTTTTTATTAGCTGTTTCTATCTCAATATCTTTTAAATTCAATAAATCTTCTAATTTTTCTTCTCTACTATCTTTTAAATTGTAATTATAGGTTTTAATAGTTACTTGTTGTTCACTATCATTTTCTTTTAACTCAGATTTTATAATTAATGATAAGATATCGTTTTGTACATATGCTTTATAATTTACTGTATAAATATATTTATCTTGTGATTTACTTGCTGATGAATATATACTTTCGACTTTAGATTTAAATTCGTTTTGAATTTCTGTATTAAACCTTTTTGTAGTTTCTTCATCAATATTTATGTATGGTATTTTAACATCGATTGTACAATTATCTTTTTGAATGCTTTTGTTAAATTTTGCATATACTATTTCGTTTGCGTCTTCTTTTTTTACATTTATTTGTGTATTATCTAGTACATCTAGTTGGTTTGTAAAAATACTACCAAATTGATTTTCTAATTCTAGTTCTTTGTCCTTACTATCATCTTGATTTATTCCTAATATTACATCTAATTTTTCTTCAGAAAAAAATTGTAGATATACTCCTACTCCTATTGATATAGCACAAATAATTATTACAACTATATATAATGTTTTTAAGCCGTTATTTTTTTGTTCTTCTAATACTGGTCTCATTTGCTTACCTCCATTTAAATTTCTTGTTTATCATTTTCTTTTTTTGTCTCTTTTAAAATGCCTATTTATAAATTTTCTCATTTTTATTCTGATTTTTTGAAAAACGTTTGAATTTTCATATAGAGTTGGTAAGTTATTATTTTCTTCTAGGTAAGTTAAAATATCTCTATCTATATCATTTTCAACATAGACTTTTTGCAAAACAGCTTCATTCCAATATTTTTTTGATATCCATGCAATTAAAGAATAAGTTTCTTCCTTTAGATTTTGATCTTCAATGGGGATATCTTTTGAAATTTTTGGTTTATAATTAGGGTTTGACTTTTTCTTTAATAAATCAACAAATTCCATTGGTAATTTTTCTAATTTTTCATCATCATCAATTGTTTTTAAATATTCTACTACCTCTGTATAAACATTACTTCTGTCTTCTGGCGTATTTATGTTTTCATTTTCTCCTTTTGTATTTTTCATCTTGTTCCTCCTCTATTTTTTTATCTTTTGTCTTACATATTCATAGATTATTATTCCAGTTGCAACAGATGCATTTAAACTTTCAGTTTTTCCTAACATTGGAATTATTACTTTATCTGTAGCTATATTTTTTATTTCTTCTGATACTCCATTTGCTTCGTTTCCTATTACTATTATACTATTACAATAATTTATATCATATATATCCTTTTTTGCATTTAAATCTGTTACAATAATATTATACCCCTTATTTTTTAAATTTTCTATAGTTTTAGATAAATTTTCACATTCAATTACCTGAATTCTAAAAATTGCACCCATTGTAGAACGTACAACTTTTGGGCTATAACAATCTACCGTATTCTTAGATACGATAATTTTTTTTATATTTGCACTATCTGCTGTTCTTAGAATTGTACCTAGATTCCCCGGATCTTGTAAATTATCTAATGCTATTATTACTTCATCTTGTTTTAAATCAACTTCTCGATTTTTTTTCTTAACAATTGCTAAAATTCCTTGTGGTGTTCCAACTTCTGTTATTATCTTAAATAAATTATCTGGAACACATTTTATTTTTTCTGAAATTTCTTTTCTTTTTAATAACTCTTTTGAATGTTCATTTTTTGCAAAACTTTCACATATAACTATTTCGCTTAATTCAATATTTTCGCTTATTGCTTCTTTCACTAGCTTTATTCCTTCAATTACATATTCATTAAATTCGTCTCTGTATTTTTTTTCTTTTAATTTCTTTATATGTTTTATTAAACTATTCTCTTTACTTGATATGTTTTGCATAAAAACTTTATTCCTTTCCTAATTTTATTCTTCTCCATCGTCTAATTTTAAGACTGATAAAAAAGCTTCCTGTGGTAATTCTACTTTACCTATTTGACGCATTTTTTCTTTTCCTCTTTTTTGTTTTTCCAAAAGTTTTTTCTTTCTTGTAATATCTCCACCATAACATTTAGCAAGAACATCTTTACGAAGTGCTGAAATAGTCTCTCTTGCAATTATAGTTCCTCCGATTACAGCTTGTATTGGTATTGTAAATAAATGTCTTGGAATAACCTTTTTTAGTTTTTCAACCATTTTTCTTCCTCTTGTGTATGCCATATCTTTATGAACTATAAATGAAAGTGCATCAACAGTTTCTCCATTTAATAAAATATCTAATTTAACAAGTTTTGCTGGTCTATATTCTTTTAGCTCATAATCAAAAGATGCATATCCTTTTGTTTTTGATTTTAAATTATCAAAAAAATCATAAATTATTTCATTTAAAGGCATTTCATAGATTAAAGTAACTCTGTTTTCATCTAAATATTTCATATCTATGTATATCCCTCTTCTATTTTGACACATCTCCATTATTCCGCCCACATAATCTTTCGGAGTTAAAATATTTGCTGTAACAATTGGCTCTTCCATAAAGTCTATTTCATTTTGTGGTGGTAAATCTCCTGGATTATAAATCTCTAAAACTTCTCCATTTGTTTTATGTACTTTATATATAACTGATGGTGCAGTTGTAATTAACCCTAAGTCAAATTCTCTATCAAGTCTTTCTTCTATTATCTCTAAATGTAATAACCCTAGAAATCCACATCTAAATCCATATCCTAAAGCATTCGATGTTTCTTGTTCAAACTCAAGTGCTGCATCATTTAATTGTAATTTTTCTAATGCAACTTTTAAAGCTTCATATTGACTTCCATCTACAGGATAAATCCCACAATACACCATTGGCTGTACTTTTTTATATCCTTTTAAAGGAATATCTGCTCTATTAGAGTTTAATGTGATTGTATCCCCTACATGTATTTCTGACAGGCTTTTTATACTTGCAGCTATATATCCAACCTCTCCTGCTTTTATTTCATTAATAGGCATATATGATCCAGGTACAAAATATCCCACTTCAGTTACAGTAAAAACTTTTTTTGATGCCATTAAATATATTTCATCACCTACTTTTACAGAACCATCCATTACTCTTACATAAGCAACTGCCCCTTTATAATTATCATAATATGAATCAAAAATTAAACATTTGGTCTTGCCGTTTACATCACCTTTTGGACATGGTAAGTCTTTTACTATTCTTTCTAGCACTTCTTCAACATTTAACCCTGTTTTTGCAGAAATACATGGACTATCTTCTGCTGGAATTCCTATTATATCTTCAATCTCTTTTTTTGTCTCTTCTGGTCTTGCACTTGCTAAATCTACTTTATTTATAACTGGTAAAATTTCTAGATTATTGTCTATTGCCAAATAAACATTAGCCAATGTTTGTGCCTCTACTCCTTGAGTGCTATCAACAATTAAAATTGCTCCGTCACATGCTGCTAAACTTCTTGAAACTTCGTAGTTAAAGTCAACATGTCCAGGTGTATCTATTAAATTTAAAGTATATTCGTTTCCGTCTTTTGCTTTATATTTCATTCTTACAGACTGTGCTTTTATTGTTATACCTCTTTCTCGTTCTATTTCCATATTATCTAAAACTTGAGATTCCATTTCTCTTTTGGACAATACTCCTGTAAGTTCAATTAATCTATCTGCTAATGTTGATTTTCCATGATCTATATGAGCTATTATACTAAAATTTCTTATATATTTTTGGTAGTTTTCCATATATTTCCTCCAATCGCTTTTGGTATTTTAACATAATTGTATACAAAATGCTATAGTTTTTAAACAAAAAACGGTAATTGTATACATCTAATACATAAATAGTAACAGTAAAAAGATGTAATTTAGAAAAAATTATCTAAATTACATCTTTTTTATCAAAATAATTATTTTTAATATTTTTTTCATTAAAAGCAAAATATTTATCTACAAAAGTTATAATAAAGGTTTCTTTATATTTAGGTAGCTGCCAAGTAACAGGCCACATATGTTTTATTATCATATCTTTTTCTATATCATTTAAATTGGTTATTTTCATTGCATTTTGAAGTGCCGTCTTTGAGTGAGTAAATGCATGAAAACCTTTTCTTCCATTTTCTCTTTTATGCCAATCATATAAAAACAAATCGTGTAATAATCCTGCTCTTGCGGCTGATTTGTAATCTAATTTTTTCTTTTTGCATATTAAATAAGAATTATACGATACAAGCAAACAATGATTAAATCTTGTTACATTGAAGTGTTGTTTATATTTTTTCATTTCTTGTACCATTTTATTTTCTAACAAATCTCTTATTAAATTAATATATTCTTCATCTTTTAAAATTTTATTTATATCTTCACACATAAATCTTCTTCCTTTGATATTATAAAATTAGTTAAATTTTATTCTTTATATAATATGTTAATATTTTAAAAATTCATCAATAATATTTTCCGCTGTATCTCTTCCGGATTTTGCTGCCCATGCTACTGTTTGAGTATTTCCAGCTAAATCTCCTATTGCATATATTTTGTTATCAGATGTTTTATTTTTTTCATCTACTTTTATTCCATTCCATTGATTTAATTGCAATCCCAATTTTGAAACAAATTCTTCTGGCTTTGACCCCAAAGCCATTATTATATAATCTGTATTTATTTCATAATTTGATTCTTCTATATTTACTGGTGAAAGTCTTGTTTCTCCTTCTTTTTTTATAAGCTCTGTCTTAATTAATTCCACTTTTTTTACTGCATTTTTTTCATTTCCAATTATTTTAACTATATTATTTTGGAATAAAAACTCTATTCCTTCATTAATTGCTGCATTTATCTCTTTTTCTTCTGCTGGCATTTGTTCTTTAGATCTTCTATAAACAACCACTACTTTTTTTGCTCCTAATCTTTTTACAGTCCTTGCTACATCCATTGCTACATTTCCCCCGCCATTTACAATTACTGTTTTTCCTTTATACTGTGGATGTAAATTATGCTCTAGAAGCTCATTTCCTCCAAATACACCATTTAGATTTTCTCCTTCTATTCTTATATTTTTTGATTTATTTGCACCAAATGCTAAAACAATTACATCATAAATTTCTTTTAATTCTGACAAATTTATATTCTTTCCAAGTTCCTGATTATATTTTACTTCAATACCTAAATCTAAAATTTTTTTAATTGATTTTTTTACAATTTCTTTCTCAAGTCTAAAATCAGGTATTCCATAAATCATTAATCCTCCAAGATAGTTATATCTTTCATAAATTGTTACTTTTACACCTTTTCTTGCTAAAAAAGCCGCACATGTAAGTCCAGCAGGACCTCCACCTATTATTGCTACTTGCCTTTTTCTTATTTTTTTCAAGTATATTTCTTTGTTTATATCCACATCTTCTTCACTTAATGTTAATTTTTTAATTGAAAAGTTTTCTTTTATAGAAAAGTCTCCTATATAACTTTCTAAATTACCTATATTTACTGGTTCATTTTTTATTCCTCTTATACACGAACCCTCACACTGCTTCTTGTGTGGACAAATTCTTCCACAAATTGCAGGCAATACTGTTGTTTTACTAAGAATATTATATGCTTCTTCATATTTTTCATTTTTTATTTTTTCTATAAATAGTGGAATATCATTATTTAATGGACATCCTTTTCTAGAACATGGTTTTACTTTACAATTTAAACAATAATTTGCTTCCTTTATTATTTCTTCTGACATTTATTTCTCCTATTTTCTTTTTCATATTTTTATTACTGCAATTTTATTGATAATCAATTTCTCTCAACTTTTCCTGCACCTTTTTTAAATCTTTTATAAAGTCTATCTTCTTTGTTTCATCTCTTAAAAGTGCAGCAGGATGCCATGTAGGCATGTAGAAAATATTCTTTTTCTCTTGCCAGATTCCTCGTGATGCAGTAATTTTATATTCTTCTCCAAGTATATTTTGAAGAGCTATTCTTCCTAAAAGAACTATTATTTTTGGCTTTATTATAATTACTTGATTTCTTAAATAGTTCATACATCCTTTTATTTCGTCAATTTGTGGATCTCGATTATGTGGTGGTCTACATTTAACAATATTAGCTATATAAACATTTTCTCTTTTTATTCCAATTATATCAAAAGCATTATCCATAAGTTTTCCTGCTTTTCCCACAAAAGGTCTTCCTTGACTATCTTCGTCTGCTCCCGGACCTTCGCCTATAAACATTACTTTTGCATTTATATTTCCTTCACCAAATACTGTATTTATTCTAGTTGTACATAGTTTGCATTTATTACATTTTGATACTTCTTTTTTTAAATCTTCTATATTGTCATACATTTTATTTCTCCATTTATATTGTTTTATCTTGTATTATTATACTCTTTATATATTACAAAGTCAAAGATTTTAAGAATGTAATATTTGCCAATTACTCAAAAATAAATCTGTTTTACCTATTGAAAAAAAAATTAATTTACTATATAATCTATCTATAATAATGGAGTTGTATCGAAGTGGTCATAACGAGGCTGACTCGAAATCAGTTATACCTTAACCGGTACCGTGGGTTCGAATCCCACCAACTCCGCCATTCTTTTTTAAATTTTTATTTCATTTTATTTATTTATTTTTTAGTAAATTTCTCCAAAAAATAAATTTTCAAATTGAAACTTTTTATTATAACTGTTCATTTTTATTTACTTTTTTATTATCTAAAATTTTGTTCTTTAAATTTGTAATTTTTTTCAACAATATAAACTGAATTTTTTCAAATAAATTGTATATAATAATTACTATTAAATTAATAATTTAATTTAATTTTTGCTTCATCAAATAAATTTTAAGTATACAGTATTTTTCTTAGAATTAGAAAGGAATTTATATGCAAGATAATGATTTAAATGTTTTGGACGAAATAAACAAAGGCTCTACTATGGGAATGGATGCAATTGAATTTATTTCTAAAAAAGTTGGAGATCCTAAATTTAAAGATACTCTAAATGTTGAGTATGGAAAATATCAAGATATATCTAACAGAGTTAATGAAATTTATTCAAATTATACTCATGAAAAAGAGCCTCATGAAACAAGCGCAATGAATAAAATAATGACTTGGTGGGGCATTCAAATGAAAGCTATGTCTGACCAAAGTAATTCAAACTTGTCTGAACTTCTTTTAAACGGAACTAATATGGGAATTATTGAAGGTAGAAGGTTGATTAATCAGAATCCTGGTATTAATGAACCCATCAAAACTCTTTTATGCGATTTTGTTAAAATGCAGGAAGACAGTGTTGAAACATTAAAGACATTCTTGTAAAAATAATTTATTTTTACCAAGCCCAGGCATAAAGCCTGGGCTTACATATTGTTTTGTACATGAAATAATTATTTAAGTTAATAGATACAATGTGGCTGGGGTACTGTGATTCGAACACAGGAATGTCGGAGTCAGAGTCCGATGCCTTACCACTTGGCGATACCCCAATATAAAAAATAAGATACTTTAACATAATTATTATAAAGCATCTTACTTTTAAATTCAAGTATTTTTTAAAATTATTTACAAAATCTATGTTTTCCAATAGTAACAGTATGTGGTCTAGACCATATCCATTTATTGGTTGCAGTATTAGGATTAAAATAATAAATTGCGCCATATGACGGATCCCATCCATTTATTGCATCTTGAGCTGCTTTAATCGCTGTACTATCCGGACTCATATTAATTTGACCATCTGAAACAGCATCAAAAGCTCCTGCTTGATAAATTACCCCAGCTATCGTATTTGGAAATGAACTGCTTTTTACTCTATTCATTACGACTGCTCCTACAGCCACTTGTCCAACGTAACTTTCTCCTCTTGCTTCTCCGTAAATAAGATGAGAAAGTAAATTTACATTATTTGAATTACTACTTGTTGAACCAGAAGAATTCTTTGATGATGTTATTCCCATCGCAGAAAGAGTTTTTTCTCCTGCTATTCCATCAGCTTTCAATCCATTTTTTTGCTGAAACTTTTTTACTGCTGTTAATGTTTTACTTCCATATACACCATCAACAGATCCATTATAATATCCCCATCTTTTTAGTTTTTCTTGAATTTGTTTAACCTCATTTCCTCTAGATCCATATTTAGATAGGGCATTTACTTTATATGCATTTGAGATTATGCTAAATAATATCCCTACAATACACAAAAATATAATTAATAACTTCTTCTTATTCTTTAATCTATTCTTAAACATAAAAAAACCTTTCTAAATAAAAATATATATTACTACTTATTTTTATCTAAAAAGGTTTTTTTATACATTTTTCATTAAATATTTAAGAACAATATGCACATAAAATAGATTCAAATCCAACTTCTAAATCAATCAATCCTATTTTATAATTATAATCTAAGTCACACAGTTCTCTTAAAATTTTTTTCAATTCTTTTACTTTAAAATATCCTGCCTGCATTTTATATTTATTTACTAAAAAAACTTGATTAGGTTTCAAATTTAAACTAGATGCAACGTCCTTTTTTAAGTTTAATGCTACTTTTGTTAAATATAATTTTTTAAAATGATTATATAATGTAATCATAATTTTTTGTACAGGCTCTTTTGCTAAAATAAGATTTCTTAGAACATCTATAGCTTCTCTTGTATCTTTTTTTCCTAAGCTATCTGTTAAATCAAATATTACACTTTCAACTTTTTTTATACACAATTTGTCAATAGTTTGTTTATCTACTATTCCACCTTTTCCTGCATATTCTATTAATTTTCTTGACTCATTTATAAGTTCTTGCATATTTGTCCCACAACATTCTATTAAATAGATAATCATATTGTTTTCAATTTTTACACCATATGCATCAAAAATTGCTTTTAATCTTTTTTGAATTTGACTAGCTTTTTGATACTCGAAATTACAAACTACCCCTTCCTTTTCTATTGTTTGTAAAAGACTACATTTTTCAACTGTTTCTTCTACAAAAATAAGAACTACACATTTTCTTAACATTTCTATATTTTGTTCTATATATTTATTTATCTTTTCTTTTAATGCTAAATTTTCACTTTTTCCCTTTTTGTTATCTTTTGAAAATAATTTTGTGTTTTTAGCAATTATTAATTTTTTTTCAAAACCAAATGCAGGTGTTTCCAAATCTGATATAATATTTTCAACATTATTTTCGTCGATTGTTATATAATTTATACCGTTTATTAATTCTCCAAATGATTTTTTTATTTTCTTTAAAGAATTTTCAAGTAAAAACTTTTCTTCTCCATAAAAAAGGTATAAACTATTAATCTCATCTTTTTTTAATTCTTCCTCAAGTTCTTCAATTTTTAGCATTAATATCACATCCTTATTTTATTTAGCTTATTATCCATAAATTATTCTAAATACTTCTGCTACACTCCAAGCTTGAGCAAAAGTTCCTTTTGGTAAGTATGGTGTTTTTGAATCATAAATCTCAGAAATTGAACCTATACATCCTCTTTGATTCATATCTTTCGTGAATGTCTTTTCTACCTTTTCTTTAAAATCATTTATTTTATTTGTTAGTTCTTCTCTTTTCTTTTTATTTTTTTCGAATGCCTTTTGGTTTCTCAAACTATTGTAATATAGCCCTAAAAGCCATGTCCAAGTTATTCCCTGATGGTAACTCATGTCTCTTCTAAAAGCATCTCCTTCGTAAATATCAACGTAGTTTTCCTCACCTTTTGCAAGAGTTTTTAAGCCATAATTATTTAATAATTTTTTCTCTACTGTATTTATTATGTTATATGCCATTTCTGAATTAGGATCTATTATAGGGTAGGTAAGACTTAAACTAAATAATTGATTAGGTCTTATTTTACTATCTCCTAAAACATCATATAAACATTTTCTTCTTCCATTATAGAACTTCTCGTTAAAACTTTTCCTGCACTTCTCTGCAAGTTCTTCGTATTTTCTACATTGTACAATCTTTCCAACAGACCCAAACTTTTTGGTTAGTGTTATCATTATTTTTAGTGCATTATACCATAAGCTATTTATTTCAACTGCTTTTCCATTTCTAGGAGTTGCTGCATAATTTTCAAATTTTGCATCCATCCATGTATTTTGAGTAGTTTCAGTTCCTGAAGAAATTAAACCATCTTCATCTAAATAAATATTATTGTTATCTAAATCAATTCCTTTTGAATAATTTTCTATAATCTTTTTTAATTTCGGATAAATGCTTTCTTTTATAAATTCATAGTCATTTGTATATTCTAAATATTTTTGAACTTGTTCAAACAATAAAAGCGAACTGTCTACACTATTATATAATGGACTATTATCTACTTCTGAATATCCATTTGGAACCAATCCATATTTTATATCTCTCGTTACAGTAAGTAAAACCTCTTTTGCTAAGTCATATCTCTTAGTAACAAGCAATAACCCCTCAAATGATATTAAAGTATCTCTACCCCAATCTAAAAACCAAGGATAGCCTGCAATTATAGTATGAAGACCAAATGTAGGTCTATAAGCAATGAAGTTATCTGTTGCTACTAAAAAACTTCTAGTATTTTCATCTTTTCTTTTTTCTTCATCAGTTTTATTTTCTTTTCTATTATCTATTAATAATGATTTATTATATATTTTATTAATTCTAATTAATTCATCATTTATAAATTCAATCGGATTAATCTCATCTATATTTTCTTCAAGTGAACAAATAAAAGATATAGATTTTTCTTCATTTGGTTCAACCACTATTTCGAAAGTTCCACTTACTGCAAGATTTTCTTCTGGAAAAAAGCTTCTTTTTTCCTCTTCTAAATAAAACATATTATAAAATATATTATTAGGTGTCTGATGGTATTTTCCTTCTGATATCTTCATATAAATAGGATGTCCAATATTATTATCAACTACAATTTTTATTTTTCCATTTTTTTCACTTTGAACTATATCAAATGTATTTTTATTTGTCGACATAGAATGAAAATCTCTAAAATTTATTACAGGTGACAAATTTAACTTTGTTTTTGAACTTCCATTTTTTATCTTATAAAAAACCTGGACTGTATTTTTACCATATTTCATACATATAGTTTTAGAAATTTCTATATCCTCTATTTTATATTTAAATACTGGTAATATTTCTTTTTTAAATTCTACCAAATATTTATAACCTTCTGAAATATAATTTTTACATACATTTGTATATAAATCATATTTTTTTCCATTTGTCTCGATGCTTTCATCTAACTTAGAAAGTATTAAATATCTTTTGGCAGGAGGATTAAGAGGTGCTACTAAAAGCCCATGATATCTTCTTGTATTTGCACCAATTATAGTAGATGATGCAAAACCTCCTATGCCATTTGTTATAATCCATTCCTTGTTTAAACTTTCTCCTATATTTAAACTCTCTTTTTCAAATCTCATTCGTATACCTCCAAAAAATTTAATCTTTTAATTTACTGTTATTAAATTTTTCTATCATTTCTTTTCTAATTTTCTCATAATCTTTAGGTCTTAAATCTTTGCTTTCCATTTGAATTCCACTATTATTCTCTTTATTAGCCGTGTTTTCGCTTTTATTTTTTAGTATTTCCTGACTACTAACATTCTTCATCTTTCTTGTTCTTTCTTTTGCTTGTTTTAATTTTTCTTTTAGTATTTTCTCTTCTTCTTTTTGTTTTTCTAATTTAAGTTCATGTTTCATTTTTATTTTTCTTTGTTCAATTCTTTCATCACTATGCTTTATAGAATCAATTCTATCACTATATTTACTTGCAAATTTACTTTTATTTTTTGTAATTTTCTTATTTTCATTTGTTTTTCTTCTTGAATTTTTTCTTTTTTCTTTATTTATTTTTCTATCAGCTTGAAGCTTACTATTCATCATTAAATATTCAGGTTCATTTTGTTTATCTTTATATTTTAAATCGTCACATATAAGTTGAATTGCTGTATTAGCAATTATAGTAGCATCATGTCTTACCAAGTCATCTTTTATAATTGACATATTTTCTTTCATAAATTTTATTTTTTTATCTTTTACATTTGATATATCTTGTTCTACTAAATCAGCACCATCTAAATTATATTTTTTTATAAATTCAGGTATAACTTCTCCTGTATCATATAAACAATAATCTATTAATCCTTCTCCACAATGATCATAAATTACGTTTAAGTGATCTGATACAGAATAACTATCTGTCTGACCCGGTTCAGTCATAATATTACATACATATATTTTCTTTGCCTTAGCTTCTTTAATAGCTCTTGAAACGCCATTTACTAAAAGATTTGGAATTACATTAGTATATAAACTTCCAGGTCCAATTATAATACTATCTGCTTCTGAAATTGCTTCTATAACCCCTTTTGTAGGTTTACAATTTGTTGGATTAAGATAAATTCTATTTATTTTTGTTAATTTATCATAAACCATATTAGCTATTTGTGATTTTTCTTCTACTACATAACCATTTTCAAGCTCAGCACAAATCTTCATTTTATCTTCTGTAACAGGAAGAACTTTACCATAAATCTTGAAGATTTCATTACTATTTTTTACAGCTTCTGCAGTTCCTCTTGATATATTATTCATAGCCTCAAAGTATAAATCTGAAAATGATACTCCTCTTAAAACACCATCTGAGAATTTATAATTTAGAAGTTCTTTCATTTTGCTTTCATCAGAAGTAGCTAAAGAAGCTATTCCATTTTTTATATCTTCTAATTGTAGGTATTTTATTTTTTCTCCTTCTGCACCAAAACTTTCTCCATAATCTGAGACTGTAACAATTGCTGTAATATTACTTGTATATTGTTTTAAACCTTCAAGAATAGTATTTAATCCGCTTCCTCCTCCTATTACGACAATTTTAGGACCTCTATCGTAAACATTTTTATTAAATATTAATGAATTTACATTTACTTTTTTATCTCCATCTATTCTTTCGTCTGTTGCTTCAATAAATAATTCCATTGTTCTTTTATTTAAAAATATAAGACCCAATACTGCACATGTAAAACCTACCACAAAATAAATTATTATTTTTGCAGCATGCACAAATGTTATTGCTTCATCTTTTACTATTAAATTAGCCATCCCATAACATACAAAAACTATTCCCACTAAAATAAGCATAACCCATCTTTTCATTTTAGCACTATCTTTAAACCATTGAAATATTCCCTTCATTACTATTATCCTTTCAAAAATTTATTTTCTTCCTATAAATTCAACTTCTTCTTCTATTTTTATTCCTTTGTCCTTATACACTTTATTTTTCACATAATTAATTAAATCTAGTACATCTTTTGCTGTAGCTCTATCTACATTGACTATAAAACCTGCATGTTTTTTCGAAATTTCTGCTCCTCCAATTTTATATCCTTTTAATCCACATTCATCAATTTCTTTTGCTGTAATAAATCCATCTCCCCTTTTAAATGTGCTACCTGCTGAAGGATATTCTGTTGGCTGTGACATTTTTCTTTTTTGCATATATTCATTCATCTTATTTTTAATTTCTTCTTCATTTGCCTTTTTTACATAAAATTTCGCGTCTAAAATAATATAATTTTTCTTTGCAAATATGCTTGTTCTATATCCCAATTCTTGTTCTTCATTTGAAAGCTCTATGATTTTTCCATCCTGGTCTAAAACTCTTGTCGAAATTAATATATCTTTTATTTCTTTTCCATATGCTCCTGCGTTCATTCTGATTGCACCAGCTATTGTCCCAGGAATACCAGATAATTCTTCGAAACCTGATAATCCCTTTTTAGCCAACATTATAGATGCTAAAGCTAAATTTACTCCAGCATCAATTTTTACTTTAAAAAAACCCTCTTTATCTTTTTCTATTTTTATATCCTGGGTAGCTATTTTTAGTACAATTCCTTCTATTCCTGAATCTGAAACTAATACATTACTTCCATTACCTATAACATGTAATTTAATTTTATTTTCTTTTGCATACTTTTGGACAAATTCAATTTCTTCCATTTTGTTAGCTTTAATAAAAATATCGGCATTTCCACCTATTTTGAAACTTGTATGTTTACTCATAGGTTCATCTAAATATATATCTTTGCATTTTTTTTGTAAATTTTCAAAATGTTCTTTTTTAGTCATACTGCCTCCTAAATCAATTATCAAATATTCTATTTGAATTTATTAATCTGAATTTAGATATAATATAGTCCCATCTGATAATTTTTTTGTTGTATAATTTAATACTTCTCCTGTTGTGTAATTAACTATATAGTAATCGCTCGAATTTTTTATGCCTATTCCAAGCAAAGCATTTTTACTATCTAATTTATAATAATTATTAAAATTTTCTTTTTCTTTGAATTCTACTCCATTAATTCCTTTTTCATATTCATTTAATAAATCCGCATTCTCTAATTTTGTTCCTGCTAAATAATTTTCATTATTTGTTTGCTTATATTTAATATATGCTTCTAACACTGCTTGATGAACTTCCCTTAATTCATATATTTTATTATTTATATTAGCCTTTTTTACTGCACTATTAGAGCTTTTTACTGTAACCATTGTTATTGATATTAATATTAACATTACTATTAATGTTGTTATTAAAGCAATTAATGTTACTCCTTTGTTATTTTTCATCTTCAATCTTTCTTTCACTCTTACCCTTAGTATATTTTTTATTATATTATCATTTTTTTCCTATTTTTACAAGGCTTATTTGATTTTTTTTACATATTATGTTATAATTGTGTTGTAGTTTAGGAGGTGTGTTTTATGTGGCCTTTTTGGTTAATTGCAAGTGCAGTATTCTTTGTTGCAGAAATTTTTACAACAGGTTTTCTAATTTTTTGGTTTGGTATAGGTGCTTTAGCAGCTTTATTAGTTAGCTTTTTCACCGCAAATTTATTTATTCAATCTATAGTCTTTATAGCAGTATCAACAATTTTATTGATATTTACAAGACCTCTTATTAATAAATTTTTACCAGCTAAAGATTTAGTTCCAACAAATATTTATAGTATTATGGATAAAGAAGGAATTGTTATAGAAAACATTAATAATATTGACTATTCAGGAAAGGTCAGAATAAATGGAGAACTTTGGTCAGCAATTTCAGATAACAATCTAGAAAAAGGAACAAAAATAAAAGTTATTGAAATTGATGGTGTTAAACTAAAAGTTGAACCAATAAAATCTTCTAGTCTTATTAAGTGATATTAATTTATTTAAATTTTATATATTAAAAAAAGGAGGAAAAAATTATGGGTATTGGATTATTAATTTTTTTATTAGTTGTAATTTTAATTATAGCTTTTACATCAATTAAAGTCGTAAATCAATCAGAAGTTTATATAATTGAAAGATTAGGTAAATTTGAAAAAGTTGCAGATGCTGGTCTTACAATTATAATCCCATTTTTTGACAGAATTAGTTCTGTTGTTCTTTTGAAAGAACAAACAATGGATATTCCACCACAAGGAGTAATTACTAAAGATAATGTAACAATTAATATAGATACAGTTGTTTTCTATCAAATAACTGACCCTGTTAAAGCTGTTTATGAAATTCAGAATTTAAAGAAAGGTATTGAATACTTAGCAATTACAACAATTCGTGATATTGTTGGTAAAATGGATTTAGATGAGACTTTTGGATCTCGTGAAACTATTAACTATGAATTACGTTCAATCCTTGATGAAGCAACAGATAAATGGGGATGTAAAATTAATCGTGTTGAAATAAAGGATATTAACCCACCTGCTGATATAAGAGATGCAATGGAAAAACAGATGAATGCAGAACGTAATAAAAGAGCTCTTATTCTTGAAGCTGAAGCTCAAAAACAATCTGCAATCACAGTTGCAGAAGGTAAAAAACAAGCTGCAATTCTTGAAGCTGAAGCAGATAGTGAAGCTAAAGTTAGACGTGCAGCTGGTGAAGCTAAAGCTATAAAAGAAGTTGCAGAAGCTAAAGCTAAAGAAATTCAAATGGTTTATGAAGCTATAAAGAAATCTGATCCAGATGAAAAATTAGTTCAATTAAAATCATTAGAAGCCTTAAAAGAAGTTGCAAACGGTGAAGCAAATAAAGTATTTATTCCTTTTGAAGCAACATCTGCTTTAGGAAGTCTAGGAGCAATTAAAGAAGTTTTAAAAGACGACAAAAATAATAAATAGTTTAAAATTAAAAATCTCAAATTATTAAATTCAATGTTTTAATAATTTGAGATTTTATTATTATACTATTTTACCTGCATCTTCTATAGCATCCTCTAAAATTTCCTGTTCTTCCCCCATTTGATGTATTTGGTGTTACCGATGCTCTTATTGCAACCTGATTGTTCCTACACCCACAGTTATCATTGTCATTATCGTCATCATCATTATTTCCATTAACATCTTGAACTGATAAAACTCCTTGAACTGCTACATTATTTGTCTGATTATTATCATCATTACAATCATTTTCATTATTTTGATTATTGCAATTACAATTACAACAACATATTCTTCTTAATTTTTTTATTATGTTACAAATTAACATTACTGCATAAGCAGTAATAAATGCTATTATTGTATATATTATTGTTGCAACTAATGCTAACCCTAAATCTATTATACCTAATGCCGCTAATATAAACGCGGCTAATAAGTATATTGCAAAAAATGTTATTGCAACTAACAATGGTGATTTTAATATCTTTTGCAATACTATTGATAACAAAATTGTAGCAAGTGGGAGTGCAAAAAATATAATTAAATTCATAATATCTGCTCCTCCGTTTTTTATATATATTATGAATTTTTTTGAGTTTGTGTGAATATTCTAAGATACTATATCATTAAAATATGGTATAAAATGTTAATTATTATAATCGACCTTTACTAAATATAACCCTTGAGGAGGTAAAGTTTTTCCTGCATTTTCTCTTTTACCGTCTTGAATAATTTTTTCTATATCTTTAGGTTCTATTTTTTCTTGACCAACTTCTACAAGTGTTCCTGCTATTATTCTTACCATATTATATAGAAAACCATTACCTGTTAACTCTATTATAATTCTTTCATTTTCCTTGTAAACTTTTGCTTCATATATTATTCTTATACTGCTTTTACTGCTTGTTCCACTTGCTTTAAATGCTTTAAAATCATGTTCCCCTTCAAAGTATTTTACTGCTTCTTGCATCTTTTCTACATTTAATTTTTGTGGAATATTTACTTCTAAATTTCTATATATAGCAGTTCCATATTTTGAATTATTTATTATATATCTATATGTCTTTTGTTTGCATGTCAGTCTACTATGAAATCTTTCATCTACTTCTTCTGCTGATATTATTCTAATTGATTTTTTTAATCTTGCATTTATTGCTATTGGAAACTTTTCTATTGGAAGATTAGAATCCGTCTTAAAATTTGCAACTTGTCCTAAAGCATGTACTCCTGCATCTGTTCTACCTGATGCATTTAGACTAACTTCTTCTCCTGTTATTGAATTTATTGCTTGTTCTATTGTTCCTTGAATATTTAATTTATTTGGTTGCTTTTGCCACCCATTAAAGTCTTTTCCGTCATATTCTATTGTTAGTTTAATATTTCTCATATATATTCCATCCTTTTATTTTTAATTAGTATGAATTATTAACAAAATTAGTTGCTCTAAATCTTAGAACAACTAATTTTATTTTAATCTTTTTTAGTATTTTCACTTTTGTTTTCAAATTTCAAAAATTTTTTTATCTTTCTAAACCTATTCGATTTTTCTTCTTCCTTTTCTGGCATTCTTTTAGTTATTATATTATTTATTAAAATCTTTTTTAAAACATCTTCTCTTACATCTGCAATTAAGGTTCCATCTTTTGCAACAGATATTTTACCTGTTTCTTCTGATACTACTACAGCAATTGCATCTGATTCCTTTGATATTCCTATTGCTGATCTATGCCTAGTACCAAGTTCTTTCGCTATATCTTTATCACTAGCTAAAGGAAGCATACATGCTGCAGCTGCAATTCTATTTTCACTTATTACAACCGCTCCATCATGAAGTGGTGTATTTGGTACAAATATGTTTACTAATATTTGTGGAGATACTTCCCCATCTATTACTACACCAGTTGAAATTATATCTTTTATTTTTATATCTCTTTCAATAACTATTAATGCTCCTGTTTTTGTCTTAGCTAGTTCTGTTGCTGCTATTGCAATTTTATATATATCTTCTTTTGTCTTTGTTGAAATATCATTATCCATACCAAAAAATTTAGTAAATTTATTGGTTCCAAGTTGTTCTAATCCTCTTCTTATTTCAGGTTGGAAAATTATTATTATTAAAATAACTCCCCAATTCATTATTGCTGACAATATGTAATTTAAAATATGCAGATTTAAAATACCGCTAACCCATGTTGCAATTACTAAAAAAGTTATACCTTTTATTAATTGCCATGCTCTTGAATCTTTTGCAATTTTAAGGATATTATATGCTAAAAATATTACTAGAAATATATCTATAATTAGTGTTATCAATTTTATCGGATATTGCTGGTACATTTGTATATATGACAATATCTTTTCATTATATAGCGTCGAAAAAAAAGTATTTATATTATTCAATTAAAATCATTCCTTTCTATTTTGCAAGCGCTGTATATACATAATATACAAATGTCATACAAACAGATAATAACATTAATATTGCTAATATTGTTGCTATTATTTTTACTCCTATTTGTGCTTTATTTCCTCTGATTTTTTTTGTTTTCTCATTTTTCTCCATAGTTACTATCATTCCTTTCTTTTAAAGTATGTTCCTAAATCTTTTACATATTTAATTATAACACTTTTTTATTTTTTTTCAATATCTATTGCATAATATATTTTTTCCAAAACTTCATTAATTTTCTCTTCTGAATTTGAATATATCGTAGCAATTTTTTCATTTTTCTCAACATCTTGTCCGACTTTTTTATTTAGAACAATTCCTGCTTCCATATCTATTTTGTCTTCCTTTTTTACTCTTCCTGCCCCTAGCGTACAAGCAAGTTTTCCTATCTTTTCAGCATTCAAATCTACAATTTTTCCACTTTCTTTGCTTAATATTTCTTTACTATATTTTGCTTTTGGAAATTTAGATGTATCTTTTAAATATGTTATATCTCCACCTTGATTTTTAACCATTTCCTCAAATTTTTCAAAAGCTTTTCCCGAGTCTATGCATTTTTGCATTATAATTTTGTTTTCATCTAAATTATCTCCTTTTCCTGCAAGTTGTAACATGATACTTCCTATTTCTAAAACAACATTTCTTAAATCTTTGGGCATATCACCTTTTAAAAAGTTTATAGATTCTATTATTTCTAAGGTATTTCCAACAGCCCATCCTAAAGGCTCATCCATTTTGGTAAATACACATTTTACTTCTAGTCCTGCGGATTTACCTAATTTAACCATTTCATCTGCAAGTTTTCTTGCATTTTCTAATTTTTTCATAAAAGCACCTTCACCATAAGTTACTTCTAGAACTAACTTTTTTGCTCCTAATGCAATTTTTTTACTCATTATACTTGAAGCAATAAGTGGTAGACTTTCCACACAACCTATTGTATCTCTTATGCTATATATCTTTTTGTCTGCAGGTGCTATATTCATTGTTTGTGTAATCATACTTATACCTATTTTTTTAACATTTTCTTTAAATTCTTTAATTGTTGCTGAAGTATTATACCCTGGAATAGCTTCTAATTTATCTGCTGTTCCTCCTGTAAATCCTAGTCCTCTACCAGACATTTTTGCAACTGGTACTCCAAGTGCTGCAACAATTGGTAACAATACTATTGATACTTTATCACCTACACCACCTGTGCTATGCTTATCTATTACGTTTTCTCCAATATCTGATAAATCTAACATTTCTCCTGAATTTGCCATTGCATATGTCATATAAAATGTTTCTTGATCTGTTAACCCATTTATGTACATTGCCATTATTAATGCTGATGCTTGATAATCAGGTATTTTTTCGGTTGTGTAATTTTTTATAAAGTATTCAATCTCTTCTTTAGTTAATTCTTTTTTATCACGTTTTTTTGATATTATTTCTATAATATTCATTCGTTTTTACTCCTTTTTTATTTTAGTATATCATATTTTTTTGTTTTTTCAACACAATTATTTACTTTAATTCTTTATTGAAAAATAATTTTTTATAGTATAATCACTCTTCTTAAGTATATATTTTACTTATTAATTCAAATTTATTATAGTTAATCTAAATAATTTTTAAATATATACTTAAGAAATATAATACTAGTTATCTATTTAATACTTCTATTTTTATGTTTTAGTCTACTCCTATATATTTAATTTATAGTTGTCGCTGTTTTCCCTGTTCCTACAACATCTTCTTGAAGTGATCTCCATGTATTACATCCCACAATTCCGATCAACAGTTAAACCAACTTTTGATTGATATGCTCTTACTGCTTCATATGTTCTTCTTCCAAATATTCCATCTAATCCTCCTGTACTATATCCTAATGTATTTAAATCATCTTGTGCTATTAGTACATAATTACTTAAACTGCCATTTTTTAATAATGGAAATCCCCCTGAACTACACGCTGATTTTCCGGAACCTCTTATCGAAATATTAATGATACACGCATTACTTTAACAGTTTATTTATAATATCTATCCTTGTTTTATTATATACTTTAATAAATGTTCTGAAAAATACTATTACTATAATTTTTTCGACAAAGTTTAATTCTTTTGTTATTTCATCTAATACTACATCTTTTATTTCTCTCATATATAGTCCCTTTCTCCCATAAAAACCTTTGTCTTTATTCAAGGGGGTATATTTCTTTTTTATTATAATCTTTCCATTATTTTCTGTAAATATTTCTTCAATAAATTTCATATTTTTTCTCCATTTTTTATATTTCATCTGAGCTCTTCTGATATGATTATTATATACTATATTTTATTAACATTTAAAAAAGTTTTACGAAAGTGCCATTTTCATTTACGAAAACTTTTTTTAGTCTCTTTTTGGGTTTTATATTAAATAGAGCTACATCTATTGTAGCTCTATGTTTTGAATGCTGTATAAGTCCGTTATTTTTTTACCCAAATTTTCTGCTATTACCAACATTTCTATGAACAATATTTTCTCTACATCTTCTTCTATTTCTGCTAACTTATGTCTTTCTATTCCTGTCATATCTGAAAGCTCTCTTATTGATATTCCTAATTGCTCACGAATTTCTTTTATTTTTAATTCTACTGTCATTTAAAACACCTCGATGTTAGCATTTCATTTTTTAGTATTTTTATACAACAGAAAATCTAAATATTCTTCCAATTTCTTTTAATATACATATTTATATACTTGTCCAATTTTTGGCTTTGCTTTAATATATCATTGTAATTGCAATTAGATGTGATCATTCTATCTAGTTTTTCTCTATTTATTTTGATTAAAAAACTTATTAACATATAAACCACCTCTACTATATTATACATTATGTTTACTATAAAAAATGTCAAAAATTGTAAGCAAACAAAAAAAGCGAAGTAGACTTTTAAAATCCACCTCGCTTCCTCATTTAACCAATTAATATTATTCACAATAATCTAAGCAAATCCATCCTGATTTTGTTAAT
>ULWD01052090.1_pt1 | contig 28896 bp, 20 predicted proteins | sample 1960011 | NCBI WGS metagenome assembly ULWD01 (sample SAMEA4835803, study PRJEB28245) | human gut metagenome | biome: gut microbiome; material: fecal sample | place: Denmark | collected 2008 | reverse complement strand
CGGCTCATGGTCACCAACGCCATGAAAGTCCCCCGGAACCTGCTGCTCCGCCTGTTCGGGGCAAACATACCGCTTGCCTCCCTCGTTTACCCCAGCAGCAATATCTGGGCGCCATGGAATCTCTCCGTAGGGGAATACGCCTGCATCGGCCCTGATACGGAAATTTACAACAAGGCCCCCATCTCCATCGGAAACCACGCCGTCATTTCCCAGGGGGCCTTCCTCTGCACGGCCTCCCATGACATCTCGGATCCCGCCCACGCCCTTATCTCCGCCCCCATTACCGTGGAAGACCAGGCATGGGTGGCGGCGCAGGCCTTTGTGGGCATGGGGGTGACGGTTGGCCGGGGAGCCGTGGTAGGAGCCCGCAGCGCCGTATTCAGGGATGTGGCCCCCTGGACGGTTGTGGGCGGGAACCCGGCCCGATTCATCAAACAACGCACGCTCCGCTAAACCATGCTTGACCTCTCCGTTATCATCCTCGCCAGAAATGAGGAACTCCATATCCGCCGCTGTCTGGAAAACATTCTTCCCGTCGTTAAAGAAGTCTTTGTCATTGACTGTTTTTCCACAGACGATACCGCCGCCATCTGCCGGGAATACCCCAGGGTGCAGGTCATCCAGCATGAATGGCCCGGCCTGTACGCCCTCCAGTTCAACTGGGCTCTGGACAACTGCCCCATCACCGCAGAATGGGTGCTGAGGCTGGATGCGGACGAATGGTTCATGCCGGAAGCCCTGGAAGAACTGAAGGCAAAACTGCCCGCCCTTCCCCCGGACGTCACCGGAATCATCCACAAGCGCAGGCATATTTTCCTGGGCCGGTGGATGAAGCACGGCGTTTACCCGGTCAAGCTGCTGCGCCTGTTCCGCTACGGCGCGGCCAGATGCGAACAGCGCCATATGGACGAACACATGGAACTCAGCCGGGGCCGCTCCGTTGAATTCGAATATGACTTCGTGGATGAAAACCTGAATGACCTGGGCTGGTGGGCACATAAGCACGTGGACTATTCCTCCCGGGAAGCGGCGGATATTGAAGACATCCTCTCCTCCTCCGCGGCGGCCTCCGGCATCGACGGCCAGGCAGGCAGAAAACGCGCCATGAAAGAACGCTACGCCCGCCAGCCGCTCTTCTGGCGTTCCTTCGCCTACTTCTGCTACCGTTACTTCCTGAAACTGGGTTTTCTGGATGGCAGGGAAGGATTTTTATGGCATTTCATGCAGGGATGGTGGTACAGGACCCTCGTGGATGCCCGGCAATTCGAGAAACAGAAAAAAGGCTCCGCCAACACGGAACGCTGACCCCCATTACCCCGCTTTATCTCCATGTCCCCGCTTTTTTCCATCATCGTCCCCGTTTACCGTTCCGGCCCTTTCCTCAGGGACTGCCTGGACTCCATCAGGAACCAGACCCTGACGGACTGGGAATGCATCTGCATCAATGACGGCTCCCCGGACGACAGCGGAGCCATCCTGGACGAATACGCCCGGAAGGACGCCCGTTTCACCGCCATCCACCAGGAAAACCGGGGCGTAAGCGCCGCGCGCAATGCGGGGCTTTCCCTGGCGAGGGGAAACTGGACCGCCTTTGTGGACGGGGACGATACCGTGGAGCCGGACATGCTGGCCTGCCTCCATGAGGAAACTCTCCGCGCGCAGGAAGCCGCCCTCCTCTGCTACGGAATCAGCAAGGACTTCCATGCGGGTTCCCGGCTCATCCGTACGGAAACCACCCTCCCAAGCCGGAACCAGCACATCCCCGCGGGGGAAACGGGGGCTTTCCTGCGCTACCTGCTGACCAGCCTGGACATGGAATCCTCCTGCAACAAATTGTTCCGCACGGAACTCCTGAAAAAAAACGGCCTCCTCTTCAACACCTCCGCCGTCGTGTTTGAAGACTTCCAGTTTGTCCTGGACTACCTTTCCGCCTGCGCCCCGGACATCATCCTGCTCAAAAAAGCCTTCTACCATTACCGCGCGCAGGAAACGGAAAACGGAGCGGCCAAGCGCAGCCGCTTCAATCTCGTCCGGGACATAGACACGCTCACAACCAAATTCCTGGCCTGGACCAGCACCCTTTCCCTCCCGCAGGAAGATATTCCCATTGTCAAAGGCTACATCCTGCAAAAAATCAGCGTGATTTTCCATGCCCTCCAGCGGCAGCCCTATGCCGCGCGCAAGGAAGTATTCCGGGACTTCCTTACCAGCGGCCTGGCCGCACGCAAGGCGGAGCTTCCCCTGTGCGGCTGCTACTTCCACCTTGTCTGCCGTCTGCTGGCGGCGCACCGGTACCGGCTGGCCCACCTTCTGCTGAAGACAAGGAACATTTAACTCTCTGCGCATCCTCATCCAAACGGCATCGCCAACACCCAGCCTTTCAACAATATGACCCAGCCTCTTGTCAGCATCGTCATTCCGGTGTTCAATGTGGAACACCATCTGCGCCAATGCCTAGATTCCGTTCTCCGCCAGACCCTGAAAGAATGGGAATGCATTTGTGTAGATGACGGATCGCCGGACGGCAGCGGAGCCATTCTGGATGAATACGGAGGCAGGGACGCGCGTTTCAAAATCATCCACCAGCGGAACCAAGGCGTTTCCGCCGCGCGTAATCTGGGCATAGAGCTGGCCTCCGCCCCTTATTTGACATTCATTGACTCGGACGACTGGATTGAGGACGATGCGCTGGAAAACCTCCTTTCCGCCATGGAGAAGTCCAGCGCCGATATGGTGATGTGTTCCATCTGTATCCATCAGAAAAATCATCAGGAGGTTTCCATGGAAACGCCTTACCCTCCCTCCGGAAACATGAGGGACGAATACGTGGTGACTAATGAATCCTTTTCCGGGGCGAATCTGGTAGATGTCTCCATCTGGGCGAAACTTTTCAGCATGGAAACGATCCGCACCCATCAAATCCGCTTTACGCCGGAACTCAAGGTTTCCGAAGATATGGAATTTGCCACGCGGATGCTCTGCCGCAGCAGATGCGTCTCCATCATCCGAAAACCTCTGTACCATTACCGTGCCGGCCACGAGAGCAGCATTATGAACAACATTGTCCGCGGAAGAATGAAAACGTCGGATTTCATCAATTCCATCAATGCCATCTATCGCCTCTACCAGTGCGTCCCCTCCGGTCTGGAACGCGGGGAATGCAGGGAACGCATTACAGGCACACTGAGAAGGGCTCTTTCCGGAAAAAACTTCTACCGGCAAATCATCCGGCAGCTTGAACACAAAGATCAATCCGCTATCGAAGCCTCAACCTCCTTCCCTTACATGAATTACCTGAGGAGGGGGAAAAAGCTTGCTTCTCTTCAGATGATCTTACGACACCTCAGAATGCAGTTCGGCTTCGGAACCCGTCTTCAGGCTCTCTCAACCGCTATCAGGAACTTTTTTAAAAGCTGACGCCCATGAAGATAGGCATTATCACCATCCATTATTCGTTCATCACCTGCAACTACGGCTCCCTGATGCAGTTATATGCCATGCAGCAGGTACTGGCGGGGATGTCCGTCCAATCCGCTCTGGTCAAGCAGCTCCCCAGGCCGCTCCCCGTCCCCCCCCCGCCTACTGCACGGCAAAAACTGAATTATTACTGCCGGCATCCTTGGAGTTTTCTTTCCCGCTGCGCCCGTTCCCTGAAACCGGAGCGCAGGGTTCCCCGGAAAACTCCGTCATTTGAATCCTTTATTGAACAGGAGATACACGCCCTGTCCCCCATTTTCCTTCCCGGAGAACTCAACGCGCAAGAACTGGATTTTGACGCATACCTGGCGGGCAGCGACCAGATATGGACATCCTGCGAACCGGAAAAACTCCTGGATTTCGCCCCTGCCGGCAAGCGCATAGCCTATGCAGCCAGCGCGGCATGGGGGAAGCAGCCCCCGGAATGGTATGCTCTGGCTCAGCGGGAATTCCCTAAATTCTCCGCCATTTCCGTCCGGGAAAAACACGGGGTGGAAATATGCCGGAAAGCTGGCGCAGAAACAGTTGAAGTTGTTTTGGATCCCACACTGCTCCTGGACCGCAGGGAATACTCCCGGCTGACGGAAGGGCGGCCGCCGTACTTTTCCGAACCGTGCGTTCTGGGGTATTTTCTCAACATCGACCAGCTTTCCCAGCTTCCCTGGAAGCAGGTGAAAGAAGCCGGGAAAAAAATGAGCGCTCCGCTCCGCATCATTCCTCTCCAGGGAGCGGAATGCTGCATCCCGGAAAAATATTCCATCTCCCCGAATCCTTATGAATTTTTGCAGTCCTTCCAGGAAGCCCTCTGCATCATCACCAATTCCTTCCATGGGACAGTATTCGCGCTTATCATGCGCAAGCCCTTTATAACTATTCTTCAAAAAGGAGAAACAGCCGTCCAGAACACGCGTATTTTCTCCCTGCTGGAATCCCTGGGTCTGGAAGACAGGATCTACCATCCGGAAAAAGGCTCCATGGCCGGACAACTGAACCGTCCCATTAACTGGACGGCCGTCGAACGGAACTGGGAGGCTCTGCGTATTCATTCCATGGAGTTTCTAAAAAACGCCATTCAACAATGTACCTCCGCTACCCGTCATGGCTGAAGAAAACAGCAATAAGCGCATTGCCCGCAACACCATGCTGCTTTACACCCGTTCGCTGATCAATCTGGTCATCGGGCTGTACACGTCGCGCCTTACCCTGGACGCGCTGGGAATAGCGGATTACGGGATTTACAACGTCGTCGGCAGTCTGGTGGCTCTTTTCGGACTGTTCAACGGCAGCCTGAACACGGCCATCAGCCGGTTCATCACCTATGAACTGGGAAGGAACAATAACCAAAGGCTGAACAAGGTTTTTTCTTCTTCCCTGAGCATCCTCTTTATTTTTGCCCTGGTGATATTCATACTGGGGGAAACCGTGGGACTGTGGGCCATCAACTACCATATGGTTTTTCCCGTGGACCGAATGAATGCCGTCAACTGGGTCTATCAGATTTCCCTGATGACATTCCTGGTAAGCCTGCTCAACGTGGCGTACACCGCAACGCTGACAGCGCATGAAAATTTCCGGGTGCTGGCGACAGTAGAAATCCTGTTGACAGGAATCAAAGTAATATGTGTCATCCTGCTTTATTACGCTCCTATGGACAGGCTGATTTATTTTGCCTGGTACAATTTCCTGCTTACACTGGCTTCAAGCGGCTTTTATGCCCTTTACTGCAGCAGGCATTACTCCAGCTGCCGCTACCGGGCCATTCTGGACAAGCCTTTTCTCAAGGAAATGGGAGCATTTTATTCGTGGAACCTTTTCGGTTCCATCGCCTGGCTGCTGAAGGGGGCCGGCATCAATGTGGTCATCAACCTTTTTTTCGGCGTACTCATCAATGCCGCTCAGGCCGTGGCGTCCCAGGTCTCATCCGGAGTAACCTCCCTGATGGGGAGTTTTTCCAGCGCCATGCAGCCGCAAATCACGAAAAGCTACGCGGCGGGAGACTACGAACACATGTGGAAGCTGGTATTCAACGGAACGCGCTACAGCTTCTTTCTTCTGGCCGTCTTCATGCTTCCCCTGTGCTTCAATATTGATTTCATCCTCTCTCTCTGGCTCAAGGAAATCCCCGCATACACCAATATCTTTGTGATTCTTCTCCTGGCTAACGTGCTGGCGGAAAGCTACTCCACCTATTTGATCACCGTTCTCCTGGCTACAGGGAAAATCGCCTTTTACCAGGCCAGCGTGGGAACAATCCTCCTGTTGAATGTCCCGTTAAGCTATCTGGTCTTTCAATGGGGGGGCCCTCCCGTTTCTTTCCTGGTCGTCTCCATTGTCCTGACCATCATGGCGCTGATCATGAGGCTCTGGCTTCTGAAAAAAATGCTCCGCTTTTCCGTACTTTCCTTTCTTAAACAGGTGGTTCTCAAAACAGTTTCCGTCAGCCTGCTGATCTGCCTTGTCAACTGCACCATTTATCTGCTGTTGCCTGACATGTATGGAAAACGCATTATTTTTCTTTTTTCAACGTCTCTCTTGTCCATCCTTCTCACTTATCTGACAGGATTGAATAATCAAGAAAAAACATTGATTCTTCAACAGCTTAAAAAAAGAATTACCTTCCTTATTTCCTGATTTAAAAACTTTCCCGTTAACCGCAATCCATCATCCATGAATATGTTGAACCTCCTGAAAAAAATCTCCAATCGGCTCAATTTCATATTTTATACACACTCCAGCCGCTATAAATTGAGGTATCTTTATTCCTACGATCGGAAAAGGTTCATCCGCCATGCAGGATCCCTTCACCATGAGGAGAAGGAACAAAAACTGGCCTCTGTCATCATGGCCTACCATGTAGTAGAAAAAGGATTAAGCATGCCTGAGAGGCGTCTGGGGTTCGGCCATGATGCCGTCTTGGAACTCATCAGTCTGATAAGAAATTATTCAGAAAAGTTCCCTCAAAATGATCAAATCCTGCATGCCATCTCCGTCTTGGACGCTTACCGCGAAATGCACAGAAAAGAAAACTTCAGCCTCCGTCCGGATCTCCAGCAGGCGCTGGACAGCCTGCTGGCGGACTTCCCCCCTGCGGTCAAGGAAGACGGTCAGATAGAAATAACCAGGGAACTATATTATGCCCATTTGGAATCCTCCTTTCCCGAATTTTCGGCATCCCGCCATTCCGTGCGTCACTTCAATGGCCCGGTTTCACTGGAACAAATAGAACGGGCCGTATCCCTTGCCCGCAATGCCCCATCTGCCTGCAACAGGCAGCATACCCGCGTCCATTGCATCTGTGATAAGGAAACGCGGAAAAAAGTGCTCTCCCTCCAGAATGGAAACAGGGGATTCGGTCATTTGGCCGACAAGCTGCTCATCATTACGGCGGATCTCCACGACATCCGCTGGGAGGAAGAACGGAACGACCTGTACACTAATGCAGGAATTTTCCTGATGAACCTTTGTTATGCCCTGCACGCCAACAAAGTGGCGCATTGCCTCCTGAACTGGTCAGTATCCCCTTTCCGGGATATCCTGTTAAGGAAGCTGGTTTCCATTCCCGACCATGAAACCGTCATTTGCATTCTTGCCTGCGGCGATTGCCCGGAACAGTTTTCTTTAGCGTCCTCGCCTCGCAAACCTGTCAGCGAGATATTAACCGTACACCGTTAATTTCGTCTGTGTTCACAGCATACAATTCCCTCTATCCGGTTACGCTGTAATTTTCATTTACGGAATTGTTTACTCCAGTTTTGCTTTGTTTTATTGATTTTCCCTGCTTTTTCATCTGAGCAATTTGTTGAATATTAAAAGCCAGAATCTTTTGAGAATCTTACAGCAAGGCTATTCCGCATAATTCCGTTCATTTATCTGCAATTCTGATTAATATGAAGCAAATCACTTCACTCAGAGGCCTCGCGATTATTCTGATCATCCTTTTCCACCTCAATCCGGAACATTTCCCCTACGGCTACTTCGGCGTTGAAGTGTTTCTGGTGATTTCCGGCTACCTGCTCATGAAATCCCTCCAGAAACAGCAGATGCAAATCCGTCTCGGGGAATTTGCCCGTAAAAAAGTCTTAAGACTTTTTACCCCGGTTGCCGTCATCGTCCCGCTCACTCTTCTGGCTGGCATGTTCCTTCTGGACTATACGGACCTGGCGACAGCCAGTTCCACAGGCGGATATACGCTGATAGGCGCCGCGAACAGGTTCCTGGCCGTCATCCAGTCCGACTATTTCGCGCAGGATTCTTCCGGCAATCCGTTCCTTCACATGTGGTACCTGGCGGTAACGGCACAGATTTATCTTTTGTTCGCGGGGGGATGCGTCCTGTACCGTTACCTTCCCAAACGGGCGGTCGCCTCTCTTTTCTGGATCGCCGGCATCGGGTCCTTTCTCTGGGCCTATTCCTATCCCATTCACAACCTGTTGCAGGAAATCGGCCTGCCCGTCTGGGAGCAGGTCCGCCCCACCTCCCATTACATGACGCTGCCCCGTTTGTGGGAGGTTTGCGCAGGGATTTTGTTAGCAATATACCCCCCCCCCTTTAAGTTCAACACGTTGCGAAAACAGCAAGAAAAACGCTCTCCTCTTCATCCTTGGAATGTTATGCATCCTCGTACCTGCCCTTTCCCGCGGAAAGGACGTCTCCCTCTGCTCGGCGGCCGTAGTTTTGGGGACATGCCTGGTGATCCGGTATGCGGAATCCGGCAGGCTGGCCCACTGGTTCAACAATAAACTTCTGCTGTGGATTGGAGGAATCTCGTTCTCCCTTTACCTGGTGCATATGCCCCTCATCGCGTTCTATCATTCGTGGTTTCTCCATGCCCCCGGATGGCCCGGAATGCTTGCCATCGGAGCGGCGTCCGCAGTCCTGGGAGGTCTCCTGTACCTTACAGTAGAGAAAAAGCGCATGAAGATGAAATGGTTTATCCCCCTGTACCTTTTCGCGTTGCTTCTATGCGTTGCAGGAAGGCAGACGGAAGGATTCCGGAACTACATCAACCAGGAAATCAACTCCATTTCCAGCCCCCAGCTGCATGGCGCATCGGAAATCAAATCTCCTGAAGCCGCCCGGGGATTTGATAAGGAAGCCATCAAATTCAATAACAACATCTTTGCCTTCGTCAGCAGAGCCGATTTCAAGGGAAGTGCGGAACCCGGCCTGCTGCAGCTGGGTTCCCCTGCCGAAGCTCCATCCATAGTCCTGCTGGGGGACAGCCACGCCTCTGCGGCCTTTTGCGGATTGGACGCAGCATGCAGGGAATTGGATATCTCCGGGATTTACGTTTCTTCCGTCATTTCCCCATTCTGGAACAGGGAGTTGCCCGCGCTGCCGTTTGATGCAAGCTACTATTGCGACGAGAAAAAAATAAAGGCCCTCATGGCATGGCTGAACGTCCACCCGGAAATCAGCCATGTGGTGATAGCCCAGCACTGGAGCGCCCGTTACGACAGTAAAAATGTAATGGACTGGAAGCTGAAGCCGCTTCCCTCCGGCGAACCTGCCTATTCAAACTCCCTCCGTGCATTTATCTCCGAACTGCGGGCGATGGGCAAGCAAGTCATCCTGCTGGCCCCCACTCCGCTCATCAAGCAAAATGACGTGGCCAAATACATCAGGAACCTCATACGCAGGGGGGAAACGGGAAAAGGCCTGGAAAGCCTTACCTGCACGCGGCAAAAATACAGGGAAGATCATGCCGCCGTGCTTCCCATCCTTGACCGTCTTGAACAGGAAGGGCTCTGCACCGTCCTGCGCATACTTCCCTATATACCGGAAGACAGGCCGTTCAACGCCTATGAACACGGGGAAATCCTGTACAAGGATAGCGACCACATGTCCAGCAAAGGCTCCATCAAACTCTTCCAGCACCTGAAACCCCAGTTAAAGGAAGCGCTGAAAAAAGAATCCACGGCATCATCAGGTTTACAAAAGCCATAGCCGTGAACACGTCTGCCGCAGCTCCGGCGGGGAAACATTTAAATAAAACCGGCTTTTGTGGAAGCTATAGAGTTTTCTTTGGGAAAAAAATGCCTTTGCATGATGAATAATGCGCCAAATGTTTAACACTTTTTGTCATACATTGAACATATCTTTCCGTTTCTTTTCTGGTATTGAAGATACACTTGCTAAAAATAAAAATATTGTTATTATATTTTTCCCCTCTAATTATGCAACATAAAACCATTATTGCTACATGTGCGGCCATGGCCGCTTTTTCCGGCATGGCTACTGCCGATATCCAGCTTCCCCTGGATGTTTTAAACGCCAATAACGGCGGCAAGACATTCTCCGCCCAGCTGGGAGCAGGCTACGCTACCAAATACATCAGCCGCGGTCTGGCTTTCCAGAATTTCGCAAGTGATCATGTCATTCCCCTGGAAGCCGTCGGCGCCTATCAACTGAACAATCAATATTCCCTGATAGGCGGATTAAAATATCAGTGGCTGACGGATAATGGTCTGGAACACAATGATTCCGGCATTTGCGACGAAGGCTCGGCCATTTTAGGCGTCAGCCGCAAATTCGGAAAATCCACTGTCGCGGCTCTGAGTTACCAGTTTGTCCACGGCGGTATCCCCGGAAGTTTCAACATCCACAATACAGGCAACAACTCCGGCTTCCCTGCTTTCAGCCACAATAGGCCGGAAGAACACAGCTTTGTTCTGGACATTCACCATGACTTCGGCAAAGGGCTGGAAAACTTCTTCTGGGACTGCCGCGTACAATATACGTTCCGCTGGATGACTGGCTGGTGGTTCACTAATACTCTGGGGTACAAGTATGACGTCAACAAATCCACCTCCGTCATCGTGGCGGGCACCTGGAACGCCACTGCCGGCTATTTTGACAGCAATTCCCTGAACGCCAATGGAACCCAGGGCATTTCCCTGACGGTGTCCGCCCCTGTCAAGGCCACGAAAGACCTGACCGTGACTCCGTTCGTGGGTACGGTCTGGCTCGGCAACGGCGGCCTGGCGGCCAACCACCGCGGCGCCTCCGCCCGCTTCCCCTACAGGGAACCCTCCAAGGTTTACCGCAATTTCACCTTCGTCGCCGGGGTAGGAGTTGCCTACACCTTCTAACAATCTGACTGTCATTCACTCAACCAACGCAAGCTCCGGCATGTGCCATCAATCATGCCGGAGCTTTTCTTAACTCCCCATGCCCCTGTCCGCCGTTTTCCACACTTCCTCCCTTCAGAAGCAAGTGGCCGCCCTGAGCGACGCATTTGCCATCGCAGGAGAATTCCTCCATTGCGACGTCATTAACAGCGGCCATATCAACATGACCTTCCGGGCCACCTACAGGAAGCCGGACGGCACCACCCGCCGCTACATCTTCCAGCGCGTGAACGATGCCGTGTTCCCATGCCCCAGGGATGTCATGCACAACGTGGAAAAGGTGACCAACCACATCCGCTGGAAAATGCTCCGGGTGCTGAAAACGCCCTTCCGCCAGACGCTGAACCTGTACTCCGCGCGGGGCGGCCGCAAATACCTAGAAATTCCCGGTTCCGGCTTCTGGCGCTGCTACAACTGCATAGAAAACACCCACACGTTCGACGTGGCGGACCATCCCCGCCAGGCTTACGAAGCAGCCCGTGCTTTCGGCGCTTTCCAACAGCTCCTGTGTGACATGAATCCGGAGGACATCCATGAAACCATTCCGTTCTTCCACCATACCCGCAGGCGCTTTGACCATTTGGAAAAAGCCGCGGCAGCAGACTCCCACGGACGGCTGAATACCTGCCGCAAGGAGCTGGACTTCATCCGCCGCCGTGAACGTTATGTGGACGTGCTGCTGGATCTCCAGGAACGGGGGGAACTCCCCGTCAGAATCGTCCACAACGACACGAAAATCAACAACGTGATGCTGGACAGGGAGACGGACAAGGCTGTCTGCGTCATTGACCTGGACACCGTCATGCCCGGGAGCGTCCTGTACGACTTCGGAGACATGGTACGCACCATGACCTCCCCTGCGGCGGAAGATGAAGAAAATCTGGATAAAACCTTCCTGCGCATGCCCATGTTCGAGGCCGTCGTCAAGGGATACCTGAAGGCCTCCAGAGAATTCATCACGCCGCAGGAAGTCTCCAAACTCGCTTTTTCCGGTCTGCTCATCACGCTGGAAACGGGAATCCGCTTCCTGACGGACTACCTGGAAGGGGACGTTTATTTCAAAACGAAAAAAGAACGGCACAACCTGCACCGTGCCCGCACCCAGCTCAGGCTGGTGGAAAGCATGGAAGAGCAAATGCCCGAAATGGAAGAATGCGTCCGGAAATGCTTCCAGACTGTTAACGGCTGAGAGGGTATGACCGGCATTACCCCAATTTTATGATAGTACCGGAACGCGGGCTGGTGCTATACTGCGGGGCATGTTAAAAAATATTTCTCCCCTCATCAGCCCTTCCCTGCTGAAAATTCTTGCGGAAATGGGGCATGGCGACGAAATCGTCTTTTCAGACGCCCACTTCCCCGGCCATACCTTCAACCCTACGGTGCTGAGGGCGGACGGCCTGGGAGCAGATGCCCTGCTGGCAGCCGTCATTCCCCTCTTCGAACTGGATGCCTACGCAACGCCCGTCATCATGATGGCCCCGGTTCCGGGGGACTCTCTGGACCCTGCGGTGGAAGCCAAATACCGCAAGGCGCTGAACTATGACGGGGAGATTGAGCAAATGGAGCGCTACGCTTTTTATGAACGGGCCAAAAAGGCCTATGCCGTCGTCATTACCGGGGAAACGGCCAAATACGGCAACATCATCCTGAAAAAAGGCGTTACCCCTCTTTCCTGACCATTGGCCGCCAGACAGACCTTCCATGCAGTACGATTTTGACGAAGTAATTGAGCGCCGCGGCACCGGAGCCCTGAAATATGAAGCGCTGCTTCCCCGCTGGGGCCGGGACGACCTGATTCCCCTGTGGGTGGCAGACATGGACTTCAGAACGCCCCCCTTCATCATGGAAGCTATCCGCCGCCGCTGCGAACACGAAATCCTGGGATATACCGTCAAGCCCCGCGCTTTCTTTGAAGCCATCAGGGACTGGGTGGACCGACGCCACGGGTGGAAGGTGAACACCTCGGAAATAGGCTTCGCTCCGGGCATTGTTCCCGGCATTTCCAGCGCCATCCAATGCTTTACGGAACCGGGGGACAAAATCATGATCCAGCCTCCGGTGTACCACCCCTTTGCCATGATCATCCGGGAAAACGGCCGGGAAATCGTCAACAATCCCCTCATTCTGGAAAACGGCCGCTACCGCATGGACTTCAACCACATGAAGGAAGCCGTGCGTGGCTGCCGCATGTTCATCCTGTGCAATCCCCACAACCCCGGAGGCCGCGTATGGAGTCCGGAGGAATTGCGCCGCGTGGCTGAAATCTGTACGGCAAACGGCACGCTGGTCGTTTCTGATGAAATCCATGCGGATCTGACCCTTCCCGGCCACAGGCACACCGTATTCGCCACTGTTTCCGAACAGGCCCGCATGAACTCCGTCACCTACATGGCGCCCAGCAAGACCTTCAACGTGCCCGGCCTGGGCAGTTCCTACGTGATTTGCCAAAATCCGGACCTGTTCGCGAAATACCAGGACTTTGTCAGCGGCAGGGAGCTTGCGGAAGGGCACGTTTTCGCGTACGACGGGCTCATCAGCGCCTATTCAGGCCCGGAAGGGGAGGAATGGCTGGCCCAAGCGCTGGACTACATTCAGGAAAACATCCGTTTCATTGACGCGGAACTGCGCCGCCGCATGCCAAAAATCAAGGCCATCATGCCGGATGCCTCCTACCTGGTATTTCTGGACTGCCGGGAAATGAACCTTTCCCAGAAGGAACTGGTGGAATTTTTTGTGGACGGAGCGCGCCTGGCTCTCAACGACGGTTCCATCTTCGGCAAGGAAGGGGAAGGCTTCATGCGCCTGAACGCGGGCTGTCCCCGCTCCATCCTGGAACGGGCGCTCAGCCAGCTGGAGGAAGCCTATGAAAACCGCGGCTTCCGGCAACAACAATCACAAAATTAAAGACACGCATCACGCTCCCAGGCAATGGAATTCATTTCCGGAACCATGTATTGGGGAAATTTTCCCGGAGACATCCAGCCCCGCTGGATTTTCTCCTGTTGAGCCCCTTGCGGAGAAGGCTGCGGCGCGGTGGAAAGGGAATATCCGCACAACCCCTTCCGCCGTTTCGCCCGCAGCAACCCCTTACTCTCCCATCCCATGCAGAAAAACACGCCCGGAATGCCGCCATGACTTTGCTTGCAAAACGGCAGGAAAGGAGTATCGTCCCCCGCATGTACTATATCACCACGGCCATTGACTACACCAACGGACCGCCCCACATCGGGCACGCTTATGAAAAAGTCCTGGCGGACGTTCTCGCGCGCTGGCACCGGATGAAGGGGGAGGAAGTCTATTTCCTGACCGGGGTGGACCAGCATGGGCAGAAAGTGCAGCAGACGGCGGAAAAGCTGGGCATTACGCCGCAGGAGCATGTCAACAATATCACGGAGCAATTCCTGGCGTTGTGGAACCGCCTGGGCATCAGCAATGACGGATGGGCCTCCACGACGGATCCGCGCCACAAGGCCTGCGTGCAGAAAATCCTGACGGACCTGAAGGACAAGGGGCAGCTTTACAAAAAATCCTACAAGGGATTCTACTCCGTGCGCCAGGAACAGTTCCTGACGGATAAGGAACGGGACGCGGAAGGCAACTTCGGCCCGGAATGGGGGGAAGTGGTGGAACTGGAGGAAGAAAACTGGTATTTCCGCCTGACCGACCATGTGGAATGGATGAAGCAGTTCGTGGAAAAGAGCAGTGATTTTGTCCTTCCGTCCTTCCGCAAGGCGGAAGTGCTCAACGCCATTGACTTTGACTCGGACCTCTGCATTTCCCGCCCCAAGAGCCGCCTTTCCTGGGGAATCGAATTCCCGTTCGACCCCGAATTCGTCACCTACGTCTGGTTTGACGCCCTGATCAACTACATTTCCTTCGCCGGCTACCTGGCGGAGCCGGACAGCGGCCTGCCGGAATTCTCCAAACTCTGGCCCGCGGACTGCGAAGTCATCGGCAAGGATATCCTGGTGCCCGCCCACGGCGTGTACTGGCCCGCCATGCTGCATGCCATGGGCTTTTCCGACGAGGAAATGCCCACCCTGCTCGTGCACGGCTGGTGGAACATCAACGGGGAAAAAATGTCCAAGTCCATCGGCAACGTGGTGGACCCCAACCTGCTGGCGGAACAATTCGGCCCGGAACCTGTGCGCTATTACCTGGTGCGGGACATCACCACCGGGAAGGACGCCAACTTTGATGCGGACCGCCTGGTCATGCTGTACAATACGGAGCTGGCCAACGACCTCGGCAACCTGTGCAACCGCTCCATCAACATGACGCGCCGCTATTGCGACTCCGTTATCTCCGGCGCGGAGGCATATGATGACGAAGCCTCCAAAGCCCTGCGCGCCACCATGGACCAGGCCGTCACCCTGTTTTCCAAATACATGGACGACAACATGGCCTCCGATGCCCTGGCGGCCCTGAACGCCCAGGTTTCCGCCTGTAACGCGTACATTGAGCAGCAGCAGCCCTGGCAGCTGGCCAAGGATGAAGCCTCCGCCCCGCGCCTCCGCTGCGTGCTGCGCCATTTGCTGGAATGCTGCGCCCAAACGGGCTATCTCATCGGCTGCGTCCTCCCTGACGCCTCCGCCCGCATTCTGGGCCAGCTCAACGCCGGGGACCTGTTCCGGGGCCTTACGCCGGCCGCGCTGGAGTGGGGAATCCTCCCCGCAGGGCACCGCATCAATGATCCCGCCCCCGTTTTTCCCCGCATTCTTTCGGAAGAGGAAAAGGCCAAACTGGCTGAAAAAGCGGCCAGGGCGGCAAAAAAACAAGGCTGATTCCCGTGAATTCCTCCGCATCCTTCGTCAAATCCCTGCTGGCCCAATGCTGCCTGGGCGGCATTTGCGAGTGGGTGGTCTGCCCCGGCGCGCGCAACATGGCGCTGCTTCAGGTGCTGGCTGCCGCGGAGGATCTGGTGAAATGGACTCACTTTGACGAACGGTCCGCCGCCTTCTTTGCGCTGGGCCGCATTCAGGATATGGGGCTGCCCGTGGCCGTGGTCACTACCTCCGGAACGGCAGCGGCGGAACTGCTCCCCGCCGTGGTGGAGGCCTACTACCAGCGCCGCCCCCTGCTCCTGCTCACGGCGGACCGCCCGGCGGCCTGCCGGGGTTCCGCCGCACCCCAAGCCATCGAACAGGCGGATCTGTTCGGCATTTACGCACCCACAATTGACCTGGAAACGCCGGAAAGCCTGCCGGAAGACATTCTGCAAGACTGGGATTACGCCTCCCCCCTCCATATCAACGTGTGCCTGCCGGATCCGGACCCTGCCTGGAACCCCGGCAGCTGCGACCTTTACCCGGCGGAACCTCCGGAGGAAAACGGATTCCGGGGCTCCCTGGCAGAACTGGCCCGGGTCCTGCGCTTCAAATCGCGCGACGGGCTGGTGGTCATGATCGGCGGCCTGGACCCCACGGAACAAGCCCCGGCCCGGTGGCTGGCCAACGAACTGAAAGCCCCCGTGGTGGCGGACGCCACCTCCGGACTCCGGGAAGAGCTGGCCCATCTGGCTCTGACGGACGCAGACGCCCTGCTGAGGGAACACCCGCCCGCCGTCCTGCTCAGATTAGGGGACGTGCCCGTGGGCCGCTTCTGGCGCGACCTGGAGGACATTCCAGCCACGGAAGTCTTCTCCGTCACCCGCACCGGCTTCTCCGGGCTGGCCCGCCCCTCCTCCGTCGTAACCGGAGACCTGGAAGCCATTCTGCATGCGCTGGGGGATATAGATACCGTGGGCGACGTCAACGGCCTGCGCGCCATGAACAAACGCAGGAAAGCTCTGATGGAGGAACTGCTCATCACCTGCCCGGAAAGCGAACAGGCCATGGTGCGCTCCTTCTCCTGCTTTGCCGCGGACGGAGACTGCATTTACCTGGGCAACTCCATGCCCGTGCGGTACTGGAACAGCTTCGCCCAGACATCCATCCCCACGGAAAACGTCCGCGCCAACCGGGGAGCCAACGGCATTGACGGGCAAATCTCCGGTTTTCTGGGGGTCTCCGCCCGGTGTTCCCGCTCCTGGGCTCTCGTGGGCGACCTGACCGCCATGTATGATTCCAATGCCCTGGCACTCCTTCCCCAACTGGACAGGGGGACCCGCGTCCTCGGCGTCATCAACAACGGCGGAGGGGGCATCTTCCGCACCCTCCCGGGAGCAGACGGCCAGCCGGAAACCATGAGGAAGCTGCTTGTACAACCCCACGCCCATTCCTTCAAGGCCATTGCGGAACAATGGGGAATGCGCTACCTGACCATCCGCACGGCGGAGGACTTCGACCAGCTTGATTCCCTGGAAGAAAACAGCCAGACGCTTGTAGAGCTCATCCCGGACAGGGAGCAGACGGAACAGATCCGCCTCCGGCTGGCTAACGCCCAGGTGTAAACATGCCTTCACCAAAAACGAAAGGAAGCCGGCCTTTTGCCCGGCCATATCCTGCGATTCTTTCCAAATGGATTGAAAATGCCAGATAAAAATAACATTTCCTGCATCTAACCATAGGGAAATTTCTTTCTTGCCAGACGAAGGGAAGAGACTACATTAACGGCGATTCATGAAAAATGAATCTCCATTGGGACGACGGCGGGAGCCGTCAGGAAATAGATGGGGAATCCGGTTAGAATCCGGAGCAGTTCCGCTACTGTAATTCTTCCACAGGAAGATAAGCCAGAATACCAGCCTGATGGATGCCTATGCATATGGCGGGAAACCATTTGATAGACCATGTTCACCAGAATCATATTATCCGCTTTGGATAAGGAATGCCCCATTCATGGGCCTTCTGTTATTTCCGGTTCCATGTCTCAACCGGACTTTCCTGTTTCCGGTATCCCTGAATGAATGGAACCTTCCCATCCGGCGGTCTCGCAACCGCCAATGGCAAGCCTTTTTTCAGGAAACCGGTGCATGGGCTGTGCGTCAACACAAAGTCCACACGAAACATGATGAGTAAAAAACAACTGCTATTACTGCTGCCGGCCCTGTTTGCGGCCATTTCAACCCTTCCTGCAAACGCGGCCCACATCCTTACGGGAGGAGGAACCGGAGCTGTAAATGCCAGCGGTACGGGCATCTCCATGCAACTGAACCAGGGCTTTACTTCTGATACTGCCCTGCCCGGAGCCGTGAACCTCGACTCCATACAGCTCAAGCTGACGGACAACCGGTTTACCGCGGACTTCACATCCGGCAGCCTTACCATGGTGGTATTCACCAAACCGGCGTCGGACAGCGCGGACTGGACGGTCGTCGGGCAATCCCGCACGGAAGAAAACCTCTCCGTGAATATCGGCTCCTACACCGACGTTGAATTTACCTTCAGCAACCTCCTTCTGAACACATCGCAGGAATACGTCTTCGCCTTCGTTTCTGACGCCGCCATGCTGGGCAGGCTGACAATAGGCACGAGCCTTCAGGCGGAAGAGGGAGCTGACTCCCCATTCAGCGTAGACAACGGATTTGCCTACGCCTCCATGCAGTCAACAGCCTTTTACAGCGGGGCTCCCGTCATACTCTACTACAATACGGGCAACGAAACGAGCATGTACTTCCCGAACATGATCGTTACCGTCACCGACCCCGAAAGCGTCCCCGAACCGGCTTCATGCCTGCTTGTCACGCTGTCGTGCGCGGGCCTGCCCGTCTCACGCAGAAGAAGATAACCTCGAACCGCCAAACTACTGGAATATCCGGTACAGCTACGGCCTTCTGCGATTTTCCCAACTGCCTTTCGCGCGGAGGGAAAAGCCGTACCGGGTCATTGGGCATTCCGCCCATCCCCCAACGCAGGCTCAGGGCCTTCACCTGGCAGAGCTGGCTGCCCCAGCCGTCTTCCGCACCTCGACCTCCCTTGCATAGGACTGCAAACCGGTACGGAACTTCAGCCCCCGGTGTTCCCTATCATGTGGGCGCAGCGTACGTTTTCATTCACTTTCGCGGCATTCAAGCGCGGTTGAAAAAACAGGATTTCTTTCTGTCCAGAACTCCAACCCGGCACACCAACAGGGAAGAACCGTGGCCGGACTTATCGTAAAACAGGTATCAGAATTCCTCCTTCTCCACATCCTCATTAATTTGCAGAAAAGGATGTTCTCCGCCGGATCACGGTCGCAATCCTCCAACGTCCGGGGAACGGCCTCCTCCCGCCGCTCTCCCGGCATTTTTTCCCATCGGCAGAAAATCCGCAGGGACTGAGGAAACCGCCCAGACGAATGATGCACAAACAGCCAAAGCCGCATGCAACAGGGCAGTGCCATGAAACAGCATGTCCGCCTTAATATTCATACGGTAGGAAGCATCGGGCCGCCCTCCCCTTTTTTCCACCTCCAGAGGCATTTGACGCAGTTTTCCCCCTTGCCTTTAAATACGTTTCTGCACGGCATGAAAAAAACCGGGCAGAACATCACGTCCGCCCGGTTTTCACAGCCGCCCGGCGCAAACGCCGGAGGCATGAGGTTGTCGGCCTTCCGCCGGAAACCAGTCAAAGGTAGCTGCGCACCACGCCGGAGACGCGTTCACGAGCCGCGACAATGCGCTTGCGCAATTCCAGCGTGTAGGCCTCCATATCCCGGATGGGGGACTGGGCCACCCCGGAAATCATGGCCGCCTGGGCTACCGCCGGGCACTCCCATTCAATAATGCGGGGATCGATAGGCTTGGGAATCACGTAGTCGATGCCGAAGCTGAGCGGGGCTCCCCCGTAAAGGTCAATCACCTCCTGGGGGACGGGCTCCTTCGCCAGATCAGCCAGGGCGCGGGCGGCGGCAATCTTCATCTGTTCATTGATGACGGAAGCGCGCACATCCAGGGCGGCACGGAAAATAAAGGGGAAACAGGAAACATTGTTCACCTGGTTGGGCCAGTCGGAACGGCCGGACCCCATAATGCAGTCAGGCCGCGCTTTTTTGGCATCCTGGTACGTAATTTCCGGGTCCGGATTCGCACAGGCGAAAATGATGGGGGAAGGAGCCATGAGCTTTACCATGTCCTGCGTGAGCAGTCCCTTGGTGGACAGCCCCAGGAACACGTCCGCTCCGGTAAGAGCCTCCTCCAGAGAGAAGTCTTCCGACTGGGAGAACTGCGCTTTCGTGGCATGAAGATCAATGCGTCCGGTATGGATAAGACCCTTGGAATCAAACATGTAGATATGTTCGCGGCGCACTCCCAGCGTCATGTAGAACTTGGCGCAGGAAATGCCGGCAGCGCCGGCCCCCACGACAACAACCTTCATATCCTCCAGCTTGCGGCCCGTCAACTCTGCGGCGTTCAGCAGGGCGGCGCCGGAAATCACGGCCGTGCCATGCTGGTCGTCATGAAACACGGGAATATTCATCTCCTCCCGCAGGCGTTCTTCCACCATGAAGCATTCCGGCGCCTTGATATCCTCCAGATTGATGGCGCCGAAAGTGGGTTCCATGGTCTTGATCGTCTCAATCAGCTTTTCCGGCTCCTTCACGTTCAGCTCAATGTCAAAAACGTCAATATCCGCGAACACCTTGAACAGAACCCCCTTGCCTTCCATCACCGGCTTGGCGGCATCCGGACCGATATTGCCCAGCCCCAGAACGGCGGTGCCGTTGGTGATTACGCCCACCAGATTGGAGCGACCAGTGTACAGGGCGCTTTGAGAAGGATCCTCTTTAATGCGGAGGCAGGGCTCGGCCACGCCCGGGGAATAGGCAAGAGTCAGATCCCGTTGTGAAAAGCAGGGCTTGCAGGGCAGCGTTTCCACCTTGCCGGGGCGGGGCTGGGAATGGTACTGCAAGGCATCTAATCTAATATCGGAACTCATGATTGTAATGGAAAAACAGAAAATCGAGCCTTGCTTGCACCACAGAACAGACATGCATTCAAGTAAATAATCAATTAATTGCGTCACACGCTCCGGAAAAGGAAAACCTCTTTTTACATTGATAGAGGACCCTGGGTATGCTAGTAGGTAGCCGGATAACCAACCGTCTGTAACCATGGAACATACGCCACCCCTTCCTTCCGGATTTAATATCAACGGCTATCTTATCCAATCCCTGAAACAGACGGATCCCCTCTGCCATGTTTATTACGTTTCGGATGCCAGTCATGTTCCATACCTGCTCCGCGAATTCTGCCCCCAGGGGCTCGCTGTGCGCGACCCGGAAAGCGGAAAACTGCGTTATCCGGAAAACACGGACATTGAACGGGAAGTTCTCCCGCTGAAAAATGACTTCGAAGCCCAGTTCCGAACCGGTTCCCTGTGGGAAATTCCCGCCCTGGGCACCCTGTACCTGGCTTATGCCATTCCCGGCAGCCACGCCGCAGCGGAACAGCACCCCGGCGCGGGCATCCCCCCGGCGGAGCCCCTCCGGCGCGATCAACGGCCACTGTCCACTCCCGGAACCGGGGCGGCGGCCATCCATGCGGGTTCCCTTCCCCAGCCTCGGAAAAAGAAAAACTCCGCCGGCCTATGGCTCCTTACCCTGCTCCTGCTGGGAAGCGTATGCGGAACTTATTATTACACCCAGACAACTTCGGGAAAATCCGTTTCTCTGCAGGAACCGACCGTCCCCCAACCCGGCAGGGAAAAGAAGGAAGCCGCCAAACCGGAAAAGAAAGCTGTACTGCCCGCCGTGAAGGCGGAAACCTCTCCGGAACAGAAAAACGCCGCGCCCGCCTCCCCGTCCGGAGACGCGGAACAGCTGGGAAAAACATCGCCGTCCATCTCCTCCGGGGAAAGGAACGGAGACGCCCCGGACATTTTAAAGGATGAATCCGCGTCCTCCCCTGCACAGACTGCCGGAAAATCCGGTACCCCGGCCCATGACGCGGCGGACGGGAAAAAACCGGAACCGGAAAATCCCGCCAACCGGAAGGAAGCACAGAGGGCACAATCTGCCGTCCCCCCTGTTCCAGAAACGCGTTTACGGGGAAAAGCCTCCAGGCAAACCACCAACATGGGAGACGTCAACGCCTATGTGAGGAAATTCGCCAAGCCCATGACGCTGAACCAGTGGAAAAAGCAGTACGCCAACCTGTACACAAGCTGGTTCGGCAATTCCGAGGAAGTAGCCAAAGGATGGATCACCACCTTCGGCCCCCTGGGATTCCGAGCCCGCGGTTTGGACGCCTCCTGGCCGGACACGAACTTCCGCGGCTTCTTCCCCAAAACCATGCTGGATCCCAACGGGGAGCCCGTGGCGAACCTCTACACGGTCACCCAGGTGATTGAGGGTTCCCCCGCTGAAAAATACGTCAAGGAAGGAGACCTGATCCTGGGCATTGACGGCCACCCCTTCAAAACGTCTCAAAGCCTGGACGTGCTTTACGGCCCTTATCAGCACCAGGACAGGCGCGGCCTGGACATGCACGCGGGCCTTCTGCTGGACAAGGCGGAAGGGGCCGGAAAAATCACCCTGAATATTATTCCCGCGGAAAGCGTGGAAAAAATCCAGGGCATCCAGCCTCTCTGGAAAGAAGTCTTACGGGAGGAACGGGTCCAAAAGCCCGTTTCCCTTTCCATTCCGGTAAAAGGCGGCCAGCAGGTGCGCCTGCGCGTGGATGATGGCGGAAACGGCATTGGCAGCGACGGTTTTGAATGGTCTGGCCTGAGGCTGGAAGGCCCCGGCGGAACCGTTCCGCTGACCCGTGCCCTGCACTACACCGTAGGTTACGGGGAGGCCAAGTATGACCCCAAAAGCAGCGTATGGCAGGCCCACGCCGTCTCTTCCCTGGTTTTTGACATCCCCAGGGGAGACTGGGAACTCAAAGGGACAGGAATCCCCAGGTGGTCTGCCTCCGTTGGAGTGACCGTACAGGTGGGAGGCTCCTCCACTCTGCCGGACGCCGTGAAGAAATACGTAAAAAACGTCACCTTTAAAATACCCCAGCTGGGTTCCTATGCCCTCGGCTTCCCCAAAAACTGCACCAAGAGCAAGGCGGTTGTCCACATGATGAGTGAATGGCTGGCGGCCCAGCAGCGCGAGAACGGTTCCTGGGAACGTCCGGGCGGCTACTGCGGCAACCATTATGATACGGGCTGGGCCGGGCTGGCCCTGATGGCCACGGGCAACCCTAAATATGACCCCGTCATTAAAAAGGCGGCGCACTACATCGCCTTCTCCGGCTCCCAGTGCTGGTGGGCCGTCCCCCAGGCATCCGCAGGTATTTTCCTGTGTGAATACTGGCTGCGCTACCGGGACAACTCCGTTCCCCCGGCCATCCGCAACGGCGTGCAGCGCATGAAAAACGAAGTCCTTTACGGGGACTTCGTCACCGGCCACGGCATTCACCCGGGCTACCGGGGAACAGGCGTCAGCATTGGCGGCTCCCACATGTGCCTGTTCCTGGCGCTGGCCAGCAAAACCCCGGCGCGCACGGAAGACGATGTGCTGGACAAAATGATGGATCATGCCCAGTCCATCTGCCCCACCGGCATGGGGCCCTACGGCCGCATGACGGAAACCTTCACTTTTGAACCCAACCGCGAATGCGGGGGAACCTACTCCGGCCGCCATGGCCCGTACTACATTGCTTCCCTCATCTGCGGCGGACCGGAACTGTACACCAAAAACAGCCGCATCATGTACGGTGAAGGCCCCATCGGCGGCTGTGACCAGGGCCACTCCTCCGAGACGCTCTCCATCATGTGGGCCCTTCCCGCCTACTGGCGAACCAATCCGGAAGTATATTACAAAAACATGGAGGCTTTCCGATGGAAACTGACGCTGTTGCGCCCCTTTGACGGCGGCATGATGCAGAACCCCAACCGCCTGGAACTGATGACGGCGGATCCCGTCATCGGCACCTACATCCGCACCAGCATCTGGATCACGGCCCTCTGCGCGGAACGCCGGAACCTGGCAATCACGGGCAAGCCGGAATTTCAGGCAAAGACATTCCGGAAGGTGCCCCCTGTCATCGACACGGAATCCCGCTTCCTAAATACCTACGTGCGCAACTGGTCCATGGTAAATGCGGCGCTTGGGGCCAAGGCGCCCGCCTCCCTGAAATCCGCCATCCGGGAACTGAAAAACATTCCTGTGGAACAGGGCTGCCGCTTTAAGCTTATCAATGTCGTCAACAACCGCGCCCTCCCCATCGCCAGGGCTATCATGGAAATTCCCGGGGTGGACCAGCTCACCAGGGCCACCTGCGCGGAAATGGTTCTGGGCATGGATGTGCGCATTTTCTTTGAACCCAAGCGCAAGGACGATAACCCCCAACCCGGGGAATATTCTTTAACCGTGGATGTCCAGCAGCCGCTGGGCGGCCGCGCCCTGGGGCTTCACCGCGACAAGGAACTGGAAGGAAAAGCCAATTCCGCCTACAAATATGACTTTGCCGGCACGGTGCAATTCAGCGACACGACCACCTTCTCCCCCATGGAAACCATTTCCTGGACGCCCAATTCCAAATTCGGCGGACAGTGGAACGTTTACTCCTACAAAAAGGAACTCAGCGGCCCCACCCAGCCGGGCGTGCAGAAAATGAACGCCAAAATCAAATGGCGCGTCAATGACCTGGATGTGGAATACGACCGCCCCATCGCCGTGGGCGGCTTTGAAGTGGGATGCCCGGAAAAAGCCCTTTCAGTCACCAACTGCAACCATCTGTGGGTGCCGGGTATCCTGATCCGGGACCACGGCAACTGGGGATGCTCCTTCCATCTGCCGGACGGAACCTACATTTCCGCGGCCTCCCAGGGCAACCAGATAGAGGTGTACGACAAAACGGACAAAAAGAAGGAAACAACCTGGGTTTCCCCGAATGACTCCTGCCTGACTCAAGGTTCCCGCTGCCTGTTCCGCGTTTCCACGGACTGGCACGGCCTGGAATGCCGTGTGCGTGAACTGAAACTGCTGGGCAGTTCCACGGAGGAAGTCGCGGACTATAAGCTGAAAGCCTCTACCGGAGGCCGTGTGGATACGGCCAAACTACTGGACAGGGACGCTACCACCGTTGAAGAACTGGACGCGTCCCCCTCGGAAGACGAGCCCCTGGTGCTGGAACTCACCCTAAAATCCCCTGCCGCCCTGCGCGCCGTGGACATCAAGATTGAAAAGGGCAACAACCGTTTAGTCATTGAAGCCAACAAAGGCGGCAAGTGGATTCCTATTCACTGGGGCTCCCTGGGGGCCTCTACTGCCGGCGTCAGCGATGCGCAGAAAGCCATGTACGCAAATGAACCGGAAGTACTGCGCATGCTCCAGCTTCCGGGCAATGGATTTATCAAATGCATGCGGACGTTTGACCCTGTCACCACCAACAGGCTACGCATCAAGCTCTTCCAGAAGGGCGGAAAAGTCCGCCTTGCGGAACTGCACGTGTACAAGGCAAACGCCGTCAGAAATATGGCTCTCCAGTCTTAAACGGCTTTCACCTGCGGCCTGGAATAACAAAAAAAAAACTTGTGATGAGGAAATCCCGGCAGGGGCGCCAATCTCCGTGTCCCTGCTGGAAAAACCGGACATACCATTTTAAGGAGGGCGGAAATTCCCTGCTCCATGCCGGGGCGGCCAGCCAACTTCTTGTCTATTGACACCAAGCCGCGCCTCCCCTATATTTCCTTATTATGTTCATCAGGACAACGCTCCTTTTTCCTATTCTTTTTCTCTCACTTTCAGGATCTTCCGTCATGGCGGCAACCCCTTGGGCTTCTGACAGGAACTGGGAGCTCGTTTTTGAAGACAATTTTGACGGCTCATCGCTGAACGCACACAACTGGAGCCGCATTGATTACGTAGGATATAATGCCCCGGACTGGCGCAAATACCAATCCCGGGACGAAAGCCTTGTGGAATTCCGGGAAAAGGACGGCAACTCCGCCATGACCCTGTGGGGAAAATACGGGGACTACACCACCCAAACCAACCAGACCGCCCCAGCCAGGACATACGCCTGCGGAGGGGTATATTCCCTGAAAACCTTCTCCTTCCAATATGGCTACGTAGAAGTCCGCGCCAGATTCGACTGCGTGCAGGGCGTCTGGCCAGCCATCTGGATGATGCCCAAATCCGACAGCATCGGCTGGCCTGTCGGAGGGGAAATTGACATCATGGAACACCTGAATTACGAAGGCCGTGTTTACCAGACAATCCACTGGTCGCAAAACGGCGTTCCCAACCAGGATAACTCCCAGGGGGTCACCCCCGGTTGGAACGATGGTGCTGAAAAATCAAACTGGCATACCTACGGGATGGAATGGACGGAAGAAGGCATCACCTTTTATGTGGATGGAAAAGCAACCGGTTCATTCAAAAAGCCCAATAACGCAAACTGGCCCTTTGACAAGGACGGAAACGAATTCTACCTGATCATCGACCAGCAGATTGGAGGCAACTGGGTGGAAAACGCAGGAGTTAATAAGGGAATCGACCAAAATACGCTGGCCAATTCCGGAGCCGCATTCGACATCGATTATGTCAAAGTCTATTCTTCAAGCATCTACAACCACCTCGTCCCGGAGCCCGCTGTGGCTTCGCTGGGCCTGTTGGGAATGGCGTTGCTGGCGGCTCGCCGCAAAAGAAACTGATTGCCCACACACCTTTTCCTTTTGTTCCTCCCTGCCGCGGGAATAAATCTTCCGGGACATTCCCGGCATATTCTCAGGCAAAAACCGTCATTGGCACCTGCCTCAATATTTCTGGACTGGGGATGAAGGCAGTTTTTCTCCTCCGTCCTCTTCCAGGCGGCATAGAGCCTCCGCACGGCGGAGGCAGGAATCCCACAGGGAAGCCTTTTCCGGAAACGGGAAACACAGGGAGTCACTCAGCTTTTCCACCCGTTTGAAAGAATCCTCCCGGTCATAGGCGTTCAAACTTTCCAGGCGGGAAGCCAACCCATCCAGCCAGGGAAGAGGGTCATGGCAAATCAGAGGAAGATCGCATCCGGCCTTCAGGGACAGGAAGGCGGCGTCATCCGGTGAATACTGCGTCGTAATCGCCCCCATGCACAAATCATCCGTAAACACCACACCCCGGAAACCGAGACGGTCACGCAGAAGCCCCCTGATCACCCGTTCAGACAAGGTGGCGGGATAATCGGGATCAATCTGGGGCAGCATGATATGGGCGGACATGATGGAGGACAATGCCGGACACAGAGCCAGAAAAGGCAGCAGATCCGTCTTGAACAGCTCCCGTTCATCCAGGCCGATCACGGGAAGGCTGAAATGGGGATCCGCCAGGGCACGCCCCATGCCGGGAAAATGTTTGCCGCAGCTCTGCACGCCTCCCCGGCGCAGGTTGGAGGCATAAACGCCGCCGCGTGAAATAACGTCCTGCGCATTGTCTCCCCAGCAGCGGCCGGGCAGCGCGTTGGCTGCGGACGGATCATGGCAAATATCGAGCACCGGGGCAAAATTCAGGTTCACCCCCAGGTAGCGGAGAGCCAGAGCCGTCACCGAGCCCAGTTCCACGATGCCGCCAACCGAACCGAGCCGGGCCAGCGAAGCCGGGGAGGGCAAATTCAAGCCCAGGGAAGCGGTGCGAACCACCCGCCCCCCCTCCTGATCCACGGCAATGACAGGATGGTGGAGGCAAAGTTTCCGCAGCGACTCCGTCAGACCGCGCACCTGCTCCACGGAATCAATATTCCTGGAAAACAGAATGAACCCGGCCGGCTGCAAACGCCGGATGGCAGCCTCTTCCTCCGCGCCCACTTCATGGCCGCTTATGCCGATCAGGGCAGGGAGCATGGACGGAAAAAGATTAATGGCCCAACAAGGAAGTCCTGGTGTACAGCGGGTAAACGGGAATGCCGCGTTCCTCAATCGCCTGGCGTCCTCCTTCCTCTCGGTCCAGCAGCACCAGGGCGGCGGCAACCCTGCCCCCTTCCGCCTCAATGGCATCAATAGCCTTCAGCGTGGAGCCTCCCGTCGTGATAACGTCATCCACCACGACCACGGTATCCCCGGCCTGGAAATTGCCTTCAATGCGGCGGCCGCGTCCATGGTCCTTCGGTTCTTTGCGCACGGTGAACACCTGAAGCGTCTTTTCCGCCCCTTCCAGAGCGCTGGTCATGCCGACGGCCAAGGAAATAGGGTCCGCCCCCATGGTCATGCCGCCGATGGCCGCCACCTCCGGGAAACGGGGCAAAATATCCTCCTTCACCAGCTTCCAGCCCAGAGCGCCCACCAGGGTGGCTCCTACGGGGTCCAAGGCTGTCATGCGGCAGTCCACATACAAATCGGACACCTTGCCGGAAGCCAGTGTAAAAGTTCCCGTACGCACGGATTTTTCCAAAAGAATGCTTTTAAGAAGATCGTATTGTTCGCTCATGAAAATAGGGATGAATGAAATGGTTCGCCGTGTATAACAGATACCCCCGGAATAAGCAACGGATAACAGCATGCAAATCTTGACAAAAAGGAGGACAGGCCCCATAACCTGCCTGTCATTTTCCCGTTCCCATGAAATCCGGCATACTGGCGTTAGTTTCTATCAGTTCCGCTCTTGTTTCCTGCACATCGTACGAGAGGCCCCCGCTGTTTGACCAAATCACCGGAAAAATTCAGGGAATGTCCGGACGGGACGATTATCTGTCCGGGGTGGGCGCCACCTCAGGCGTCAACACGGACCTGCCTCCGGAAGCCCGTCTGGGCCAGGGATATTGGGACCTGCCGGCGGGCACCCAGGGGGAAAAGCACATCATCATTGACCTCAAGCAGCAGAAAGTCTTCTACTACGTGGGAACCACGCTCGTGGGCGTTTCCCCCATGTCTTCCGGCAAGGAAGGCTACGGCACTCCCAGGGGAACATACAAAATCATCCAGAAAGACGCCAACTACAAATCCGGCACATACGGCGTTCTGCGCAGCAAATCCACCGGAGCCGTCGTCAACGGGGATTACAACGCCAGGGCTGGCGGAGCGCCGGCAGGAACCTACTTTGACCCCGCCCCCATGCCCTACTGGATGCGGATTACGGGAGGCTACGGCATGCATGTGGGTTTTGTCACCGGATATCCGGTCAGCCACGGCTGCGTACGCCTGCCGGAGGACATGGCCAAGATATTCTTTGAACACACCCCCATCGGCACCAAGGTCACCATCCGTTAGCCGCTTCCTGCGCGGTCTCGCGCCGCAGAAATGCCACACTTTCCGGAAACCGGCGTGTTTCTTATTCCCGCCGTCCGGAAGCGTTCCGTGCTGATAACTGCTCCCGTTTCATGGCGCAGCTTCCTCACTCCGGCATTGACAAACGGCTCCGAACCTTTTTGAATATACGGGATCTTTGACCTCTTGATTCGTCATGACAATCCCTCCTCCCCCTGCCCTGCCGCCCCATTTCAACATAGGCGGCTACA
>ULWD01024013.1_pt1 | contig 29179 bp, 30 predicted proteins | sample 1960011 | NCBI WGS metagenome assembly ULWD01 (sample SAMEA4835803, study PRJEB28245) | human gut metagenome | biome: gut microbiome; material: fecal sample | place: Denmark | collected 2008 | reverse complement strand
GCGCAATGGCATCCTCATACTTTTTCACATAGTGATTATTGTCCAGATAAGTGATTTTTTCTGCATCTGTCTGGACCTCCTCCATCTTCTGTAAAAAAGACTGATATTCAATTTTTTCCAGAAAAGCGTCACTCTCTCCCATCCATCCCAAAACCGGATAGAGCAGTCCAAAGGCCAGGATCATCTGCGAAAAAAAACGGATATACTTCTGCATGCCCGCCTTCGGAACCATCTCAAGCAGTATCGTGAGCACAAGAAAAAGAATGACATAGCTTTTCAGATAACTAAAAATCCCGTTCATCGGCTCCTTCCCATTATCCTCAATAAATAAATCCCGACGCTGCCGCCGTCAGTGCGATCGTCACAAAAAACAACAGCACACTGTATCCCAGCAGTTTTACATAGAGCATACCTCCGTTTGCCAGACCTTTTAAGCAGCCGGAGATCCGCTTATCCGACACAGGCTCAGTCACTGCCGCTGCCAGTTTGTAAAAGAATGCAAGACACAGCGCCTTGAGCAGGGGAACAAGACTGATCAGGACAAGCACCACAAGTCCCGCTGTCCCCACACAGCTTTTCATGACGATCCCTGCGCCAAGGAGCAGCTCGGTCACGCTGCCCACCGCATTTCCAAGCCCCGGGATCACAGAAGCCGTTTTTGCAAAAATCCCATGCCCCATCCGGTCTTTTGCCGGGCCAATCAGGTTCTGTACTACATTCAGCCCCAATACGAGCACTCCTGCGATTTTTATCCCCCAGTTGATCACCTCAGAAAACAGTTCCGTCAGATTTGAAAAGCGCTCCTCCGGCACAAAATGACCGAACATTTCCAACAGCACATAAATATGGATCAGAGGCATCAGCAGATTTAAAAACAGCCACTCCACCAGATAGATCACCAGAAATGCGGTCTGGTAAAATCCCGCAGCACTGCTCACATTTGAGGCAAACATCATGCTGAGACAAAACGTCGGCACCATGACTTTCATAAATTCCACACAGCTTTCCAGCGACTTCGACACGACCTCCTGAAAGAGAAGAAATGTCTGCAAAAGCATGACTGCCATGACACAATACACCAGCAGAAAACATAGTTCCGAGATATACGACGCATGAAATGCACCCGCAAAGTTTTTCAGAACCGAAAAACAGAACGCCAGCAGTACAATTTCCAAAAGCATCTTCCGGTTAGCTGCTATCTCCCCAACGAGTGATGTTTTTATCGCAGAAAACACATGTTCTCCCCACGCTGTGCTCACCCCATCCTGCATCAATTCTTCCACCAGACCGGAAAAAGAAACCTGCTCCATGCCATAGTTTTCTAAAAATGTATCCAATTTTCCATAGTCCATCTCATCCGAAAGTCCATCCAGATAACTATCTGTCTCTTCTGCATGAACCTTCACCGGACAAAAAAGCCCTGCAAGCATCAGAAACAGAATAACGCTCCACCGCCATCTCTCTTTTCTCATAAAAGGCTCCCTATCGTATCAATAAATGCCATCAGTACCGGGAGACTCACCACAAGGATCGACATTTTGGCAAAGTTTTCAATCTGTCCTGCGATTGCTCCATAGCCGGCATCTTTGCACACATTTACTGCAAATTCTGCCGCGTAGGTAATGCCCACCATTTTGATCACCAGACCAATATAAGTACTGTCAATGGCGATCATCCCCTCTAACTTCTCCACAAATTCCAACACGATCTGAACCTTTGTGATAATATAAATAAAAATGCAGATACAGACTGCCATGCTTAAAAACATGCTGTATTCCTGCTTCTCTTTACGCAGCGGAATCGCTAGAAAAACCGCTGCGACACCTAAAATCCCCACTTTTATGATATCCATGCCTTTTTCACTCCCCAGCAGACTGTAACTGCTATATGATCTATAACATAAAAAGCGACTGCATCGTCTCAAACAGTTCGTAGATATAAGGCACGATCCAGAACAGCACGATGATAAGTCCCGCCAGACTGGTCAAAAAAGCATGTTCTTCCCGTCCGCTGTGTTTTAACACCTGACTCAGCACGGTCACTAAAATCCCAACCGCAGCAATTTTAAAAATCAAATTTACACTCATAAAGTTCCTGCCTTTCCACAGCTTTCGGAGCTTTTACAAAAACAGAAGAATGATGATCAGCCCACACATCACACTGACGGTCTGATACACTTTCTGTTTTTCCTTTTGTTCTCCCCTCACCTGATCGATCACATAATCCAGACGTTCCAGATAATGTTCGAGGCTTTTTTCATTTTCTCCCATGCTTTTTCCGAAAAAGGCGCATCCTGCCCCTGCAAAGATTTCTTTTTCCTCCAAAGAGAGCCCCAGCCTTTTCTGCCACGCTTCGATCCGCTCCTGCCAGAGTTCCTGTCCGCATCCTCTTTCCTTCTTCTGTAATCCCTCACCCATCTCCTTGCAGATCTCATTCAGATACGGGTTTCTGCTGTGTATCGCATGTTCCAGCACTACCTCCATGGGATCCATCGTATACGCTGTTTCATTTGCAATGTCTAAGAGCAGTTTCCGTATGTCATAAAGCAGCCGCAGATGATTTCTCAGATCCATTTGGATTTGAAATCCAAAACCAACGCTTGCCAGAAGAATCAACATACTTCCCAGCACTTTTAACATGTGATCCGCTCCATATGCTCGTCATAAACCTGCATTTTTCTCCTCCCGTTGGTCTCTTTTTCCAGAAAAATGAACCGCTGAAAAAGTCTTCGCTCCATCCACCGTTTCAGATACGGTTTTTCCGACAGTTCTTTCATATTCCCTGCATGGATCGTGCCAAGCACTCTGCTCCCACAGTTTAATGCCTGCTCTACCGCATAAAAATCTGACTCGGCTCCAAGTTCATCCACCGCAATGATCTGCGGTGACATGGAACGGATCAGAAGCTGCATTCCCTCTGCCTTTCCACAGCCGTCCATCACATCGGTTCTCGGTCCCATGTCATTCTGTGGCACACCGTGAAAACTTGCCGCAATCTCCGAGCGTTCATCCACCACACACACCTTCAGCCTGATCCCATATGCCTCCCCATTCGACAACGCACGGATGGAATCCCGCAAAAGTGTTGTTTTTCCGGCTCCCGGCATCGACAGGATCAACGTGTTATAAATGCTGTTCTTCTGCCGGATCAGCGGCAATATTTTCTTTGCGCATCCACACTTTTCGTGGGCAATCCGGATATTTAAGAACGTGATTGGACTGATCCCTGCAATTTTTCCATCCACCAGAACGGTCTGCCCTGCCACGCCAACCCGGTGTCCTCCCTCGATCGTGATATACCCCTGCTTAATCTCCTCTTTGTAGGCATACAGCGAATAATTGCTGATATAATTTAACATTTCCCGCAGATCAGCCTCGCTCGCATGGTACAGATCTTTTTCCCATCTTCTGTAGTCCTTTTCGCTACAGAACATTTGTTCTTTTTCTTTGCCGATCAGATAACAGTTATCGCTTCCATAGCAAAACTCGATTGGTTGTCCGACTCTCACCCGGATCTCCTCCAACCCGCTCTGCCATGTATCGTCCTGAAAAAATGTTCTCATATGTACCGGAAACAACAATCTTATTTCACACAAGGCGGCACCTCACTTTCTGTTCCATCCTCACGGAATTCTTTTTTAAGAAAAAAAAGCCATGGGAGTTTGTTTTCTCCCATGACTAATTCTATGACTTGTCTTTCTTTTTATGACTGTTATTCTATTCTTTTCTTACATTCTCTCCGGTGCAGAAAATCCTAATACATCGATACAGGTCTCAAGAACGGACTTTGTAAGCTCTAACAGACGGATGTATGATTTCTGGACTGTCTCATTCTCCTCGGACATGATCTTGGTTCCATGATAGAAACTGTTGAATGCATTGGCGAGGTCATAAATATAGGAACAGATCTTATGAGGTGCTGTCTCCTCAAAAGAGCTCTCCATCACTGCATTGAACTTGGAGAGCTCTAACATTAAATCTTTCTCGCTCTTAGAGTGCGCCGCCCCGATGACTGCACCGCTCTCATCTTTTCCAAGACCGTGATATTTGTTTAAGATCGATTTGATACGGACGATCGTATACAGGATGTATGGACCTGTATTTCCTTCAAAAGAAGTAAAGCGGTCAATATCAAAGATGTAATCTTTGCTTGCCTGATTGCTCAGATCACCGTATTTGATCGCTGCAAGTGCGACCATTTTTGCAGTGTTCTCTGCTTCCTCTATGCTGATTCCAAGGTTCTCCTTTGTTTTCTGGTTCTCCTGGATTTTTGCAAGCATCTCCTCATTAATGCCGGAGATCAGATGCTCTAAACGCATCACACCGCCATCGCGGGTCTTAAATGGTCTTCCGTCCTTGCCATTCATCGTACCAAAACCTAAAAACTTCAGTTCTGTTTCCGGTTTTACAATACCTGTTTTTCTCGCGCAGCGGAATACCTGTGTGAAATACAATTCCTGACGTTTATCCACAACATAAATAAGTTCATCCGGATTGTAATCTTTCATTCTCCATACCATCGTGGCAAGATCTGTCGTATTATAAAGAGAAGCTCCGTCTGATTTCAAGATCATGCATGGAGGGATCTCTTTCGTGTCAGTCTCCTCTTTGACATCCACGACAAGAGCACCGTCGCTGATATAGGCAAAGCCATCGTCCTTCATCTTCTGTACCATGTCCGGAATATATGGCTGTGCGTCAGACTCGCCCTTCCACAACTCAAAGGAAACATTTAAGTTTGCATAGTTTCTCTTTAAGTCTGTCACGGACACATTTAAAATATGTTTTAAAAGTGCCTGATAACCGCGTTTTCCGTGCTGCAGTTCAAAAGTCGCCTGCATGGCCGCTTCCTTATACGCCTCATCCTCTTTGGATTTCTTGCTGGCAGTCGGATAAATCTCCTCTAACTCAGAGATTGTAAATGGCGCCTCCTCCGGATACTCTCCGGTGTATGTGTCATCAAAATAAACCAGTTCCGGTCTTCTTTGCTTTAACTCTGTGATGATCAGTCCCATCTGAAGTCCCCAGTCACCCAGATGCACATCACCGATCACATTGTGTCCCATAAATTTGCCGATACGCTTCACACTCTCACCGATGATCGCAGAACGCAGATGTCCTACATGGAGAGGTTTTGCAACGTTTGGTCCGCCATAGTCGATCATGATGGTCTTTGGCGCTTCTGTCTTTTCACATCCAAAACGTCCCTCATCTTCCTGCATTTTTGCAACATAATCTGCAAGGTATGCCTCATCGATCTTCAGATTGAGGAAGCCAGGTTTTACAGATTCTGCCATCGTAAACATCGGGTTTACGGCAAGTTTTTCCACTACTTCGTCTGCAATCATAAATGGGGCTTTTTTGTATTCCTTGGCGGCTGCCATGGCGCCGTTACACTGATATTCACAAAGATCAGGTCTGTTCGATAAAGTAACCTTTGCATATTTTGCATCATATCCGCATTCTGTAAATGCTTTTGTCACTTCATCTGTGATCAAATCCAAGATTTTCTTCATAACTTTTTCCTTTCGTTCTCTCTTATAGATACTGCTAACTATATAGTTTACTTGCGTTTTCAGAAATCGTCAATATTTTCTTAAAAATTATTAAAATGCCATGAGAAAGAGAGTTTTATCTCTTTGACATGGCATTTTTATAACCTTCACATTTATTCATTCTTAAAAATAACATTTCTCACTTTCGCCAATGCATTCAATAAGACAGAACCAAGAATACAGCAGCAGATCACTTCTCCTGCGCCGACAGTCAGCATGTAAAAAGGAATCGCAAGATCATGTCCACCGACTTCCATCGCAAGTCCGTATCCGTAGCGCAATACAAATGGAATGATCACCATATTTGCGATCACCGGAGGAAGCGTGCACAAAAACTTATGTTTCCGCAGTAAATACGTTCCGACTGCACCGAGTAATGTTGCAAGGCTTCCGAACACGACATCATAAACCGCTGCCCCTGTCAGCAGATTGCTCAACAGACAACCGATCGCCAGTCCCGGAATCGCTGCCGGTGTAAAAAATGGTAAAATGGTAAGTGCTTCGGAAATTCGTACCTGAATGGCACCGGAAGCTAAGTTAAATGCACTGATAAAAATAGTCAGCACAACGTAGATCGCTGCGATCACTGCAGCCTGGGTAAGAAATAATACCTTTTTGTTTCTCATATGTTTTTCTCCTTTAGTTTTGTTTTTCGTCAGGAAGGTTCCGAACTGACGTTTGTTTTTGCAGAATTGTACCTCTGCATGAAAAAATCGTTGTGTTCCTCACACAACGATTTATAAACTATCATATTCTGCCTGCAATTGCAAGACTTTTTTATAATGGTTTCCATATGTTCCCATATTCCCTGCTGCTGTGCGGTATTCATAACACCAAGAAATTTTCCAATTTAAGCAAAAAAATTTTCCGCCAGCGTAATACTTCCGATATAAACCACAGGTCCTGTCATAAACACACGGTCGTCCTCTGCAAATTCCACCAGCAGATCTCCGCCCTGCATATGAACCTTCACACAGTTTCCCACCAGTCCGAGTTTATGTGCTGCAGATGCCGCTGCGCAGGCTCCTGTACCGGACGCATATGTGTACCCGGCTCCCCGCTCATAGATTTCAATCTGGATATTTTCCCGGTCAACTACATGACAGAGCTGCATATTGATCCGGTCTGGAAAATATTTTGAATTTTCCACATATGGTCCCAAATGCAGCGCTTTCTTCCTGCTGATTTCTTCCATCATCACGACACAGTTCGGATTTCCCATAGACACACAGGTGATATTGTAAAAATTATCACAGAAGAAAACGGATTCATTGATCATATCTCCCTCAAATCCTACCGCATGGATACTGTCTGCCCCAAATGCGGCGTATCCCATATCGACTTTCATATGCGATGCATCCTCGTCTAAAAACTCCACCTGTACCGGTCCTGCCTTTGTCCAGAGCTCATAACACTTCTCTTTCACATATCCGGCATCTTTCAAATACTTTGAAAAAATCCGGATGCCGTTGCCGCTTCTCTCAGCTTCACTTCCATCCGGATTAAAAATACGTACTTTTATTTTTTCATTCTCAAACACAGGACCAGATAAAATACCGTCTGCTCCCACCCCGGTATTGCGCCTGCACAACAGCTGTATCTGCCGTTCCTGTAATAATTCACGGTTCTGATTCGGATCATAGATCAGATAATCATTCCCAAGACCGTGATACTTTTTTAATGTAACCAAAACGATCCCACCATCGCCTGTTCTTACTATTACATTATGTGGCAGACTACAAAATGTGCATCTGCCCGCAACCCTGCCAAAACAGCTTCAGGATTCCTATCCCTCATGCTGCTCATGTTCGATCAGGTTCTGTAATCTGTCATCTTTCTCATGCAGGATCTGTTGGATTTTTGTCTGTGACACTTCATCGATTGCCTCGATCTCTGCCTGTTTTAACTCTGACTCTTCGTCATAGACATGATTTTCCTGTGGATATATGCCGGCGGCATGTTCCCGCTCTTTTTCTTCCTCTTCGCCACCAATTGCTTCCGGGGAACCATAGGAAACATTCCAGTATTTTATGATACTTCTTTTCATTTTTTCCTGTCTGTTCTTCTCATCGATCAAATCTTTCATATATGCACCAGCCTCTTGTTGTATTCTTCGTATCCCATTTGATTATGCTTTTTTAAAACAATCCGTCTCTACTGAAACGATTTTCTTACCGTGTATAGTATAGCATTTTTTTCCAATAAAAAAAAGTTTCTTTCTGTATAATTTTTTCTTAAATGCCACATCCTCATTAATAGCATCCGACATCGACAGACCTCGGAGCTGATCCTGATTTTAGAAAAGACCGGAGGATAGCAACATGCCTGCATATAAAGTAGAAATCTGTGGCGTCAATACCGCCAAACTCCCAATTTTAAAAGAAACCGAAAAAGAAGCCCTGTTTGCACGGATCCGGCAGGGCGATCAGGAAGCAAGAGAGATGTATATCAAAGGCAACCTGCGCCTTGTGTTAAGTGTGATCAAGCGTTTCTCCGGCAGCCATGAAAATCTTGATGATCTGTTCCAGATCGGCTGTATCGGACTGATCAAATCCATTGACAACTTTAATCCTGATCTACAGGTAAAATTTTCCACTTATGCGGTACCTATGATCATCGGGGAAATCCGCAGATATCTGCGTGACAACAACAGTATCCGTGTGAGCCGCTCCCTCCGCGACACTGCCTACAAAGCGATCCATGCCAAGGAAGTTCTGTCCAAGAATTCATTTAAGGAACCTACCCTGCAGGAGATCGCAGCAGAATCCGGGGTTGCCGCAGAAGACATTTTGTACGCACTGGATGCGATCCAGAGTCCGGTCAGCCTCTATGATCCGGTCTACACCGATGGTGGCGATACCCTTTATGTCATGGATCAGATCAGTGACAAGAAAAATAAAGAAGAAAACTGGGTGGAAAAACTCTCACTGAGTGATGCCATGAACCGTCTGTCAGAGCGTGAAAACTTTATTATCAACCTCCGCTTTTTTGAAGGAAAAACACAGATGGAAGTGGCGGATGAGATCCATATTTCCCAGGCACAGGTCAGCCGTCTGGAAAAGTCTGCATTGAAAACCATCCGCCAATATCTTACCTTATAACATTATCTCGACCATTTATCACATAATGCGTTGATCTGATCGGCAAATTTTGCAAGTTCCTTGTTCGGCAGTCCCTCGCACTTGTAAATAACCTCAAGCAGTCTCTGTCCTGCTGCGAGAAGTCTCGCAAATACATTGCTGGAAGCTTTGGATGTTCCATTTTTCTTCTTCTCAATCATCTCTCTGCTTCCGTCCGCAATCTGCTCTCCCGTCACAAGATCAAACGTATCGCCGCTATATGGTGCATACGTGTCATACCCATATACTTCATGCACATGCGCCGCAAAATTCTCCGTCACTTTGTCGTCCCCATGCACAATAAACACTTTTTTCGGTGGTGTCTCAAATGCCCCAATCCACTTTGTCAGATTATTCCGGTCTGCGTGACCGCTGATTCCCGGAAGATTCTCAATCTTCGCATGTACCTCGATGGTCTCACCAAAAAGCTTTACCTGCTTTGCCCCATTTAAAAGAGAATTTCCAAGTGTTCCGGGAACCTGATAACCAACAAATAAAATCGTGGAATCCTTTCGCCAGAGGTTGTGTTTTAAATGGTGACGGATACGTCCTGCCTCACACATACCGGATGCGGAAATAATAACTTTCGGCTGCTCGTCGAAATTGATCATCTTGGATTCATCACTCGTGATCGCCATGCGCAGTCCTGGAAAACCGATTGGGTTAATTCCCTGATGCACAAGATCCAACGCTTCCTCGCTGAAACAGTCCTCCACGTTCTTATTAAAGATCGTAGTTGCCTCCACTGCCAGCGGACTATCGACAAACACCGGGAAATTTTCAAACTCCGGCAACAGATGTTCCGTCTTGATCCTTCGGATAAAGTAAAGCATCTCCTGCGTTCTTCCTACGGAAAATGCAGGGATCACAAGATTTCCACCTCTTGTAAAGGTATCCTTCAATACCCCTGCAAGTGCGACTGCATAGTCCGGCGGTGTCTCATGCTCTTTGTCACCGTACGTGGACTCCATTACAACATAATCCGCGTCTTTGATATACTGTGGATCTTTGATCAGTGGACGATTACCATTTCCGATATCCCCCGAAAATACAACTTTGACTTCTTCATCATCCTCTCTGATCCACATCTCAATGCTTGATGAGCCGAGCAGATGTCCTGCATCCACAAACCGTACCTTTAATCCGTCACAGATCTCCACAATGCTGTTATATTCACACGGCACAAAGTGTGTCAGCACCCCCATTGCGTCATTCATATCGTACATTGGTACCACTTCCGGTTTTCCGGCCCGTTTTGCTTTCCGGTTTCTCCATTCTGCCTCAAACATCTGGATATGTGCGCTGTCTTTTAACATGATATTACAGAGCTGCGTTGTTGCCTCTGTCGCAAAAATCTGTCCCCGGAATCCATGATTATACAATAGCGGCAGCAGACCGGAATGATCAATGTGTGCGTGTGTCACGAACACATAATCCACCGCTGCTGCATTCACCGGAATCTCCTGATTCACATACAGATCCGGTCCCTGCTCCATACCACAATCCACCAGTACATGTTTATCCCCGAATGTTACATAATGACAGCTTCCTGTCACCTCATGCGCTGCACCCAAAAATTCTATCTGCATCTGTCCTTCCCCCTGTCTGTAAATTCCAGTCCGTTTTCATCTGATCCCCATGCAGTCATCTGCTGCATGTTGTCTCATCTGTCCACTGTCTGTTCCCATTGTCAAATAGTTCGACTTTTCCTTTAATTTATAACACAATTATACTCCTGTTATTCAAATCGTACAATTTCTTTTTTCAATCTTCCCATAATTTTTTTCTCAAGTCTTGAGATATAGGACTGGGAGATTCCAAGCATATCTGCCACCTCTTTCTGTGTCTTCTCCTCCCCATCAGAAGTATTCAGTCCGAACCTCAGTTCGATGATCATCCGTTCCCTTCCAGACAGCTTTTCGATCGCAGTCTTTAACAGTTTCCGCTCTACATCCGTTTCCATGTCTTTCCCCACGACATCCTCATCCGTCCCCAGAATATCCGATAAGAGCAGTTCATTTCCATCCCAGTCCACATTTAAGGGTTCATCGATGGAAACCTCCAGTTTTGTCTTGCTGTTTCTCCTCAGATACATTAAAATCTCATTTTCAATGCAGCGCGATGCGTAAGTGGCCAATTTAATATTTTTGTCCGGATTAAAGGTATTGATCCCTTTGATGAGACCGATCGTTCCTATGGAGATAAGATCCTCCACTCCGACCCCTGTGTTATCAAACTTTTTTGCTATGTATACAACCAGCCGCAGGTTGTGTTCGATCAGCTCCTTTCTCGCCCGCTCTGCATGCACACCATCGAGCATCCGGATACAGTATGCTTCCCGCTCTCCCTCCAACGGTGGCGGCAAAATCTCTGCACCTCCAATATAGTGCACCTCATCTTCCTTTCGCAAAAAAAGGCTGCAAATCCCGGACAGAAAATGAACCTTTTCATATCTTGGCAGTACAAGTCTCATGATCATGTTTTGTTCCTCTTTCCTGACACTCCAGCATAGATGCATGAAGAATCATATCATATTCTTTTCCTTCCAATAATCCTTCATTTGCAATTCCAACCGTTGCCGGTCTTATCTCGACTTCGTGCCTTCCATTCTGAATTTTTATGCATGTGATCTCTGTCACCGGCAAAAGCCCCTCCTTCTGCCCCAGGGAACAATAAGGGATAAAATGTACCCTGTCCTTTTTCGGATTTAAGATCTTTGCGGCCACTTTTTTACTTAAAATACATACTGGTCTATGATTATATGGATCTCTCAACTGATTTCCACTGTCCCAGTATCCCATAGTTTCCATCGCATGCCCCCGATGCACCAATGTCACTGGAAAAAGCTGATTTCCAAACTGTTTTCTACGTCCCAGATACCATGTAACAACCGACAGAACCAGTGCCGCAATGACCGCCTGAATCCAGAAAAATGTCATTCCTGTTGCACTGCTTCTCAATAATTCCATAACCCCGCCAAGGAAAATGACCATCAGATAAATGACTGCCCAGTTTTCTAAAAACGTACGCCACGAACTTTTTCCAAAACACAGAACAACCATTCCTGTATTGAGCAGGAAGTGAATCAGAATCGCCCTGCAAAAAGGCTCCGTAACGGTCAATGTAATGATCAGAGTTCCTATGGATGACAGAAATGCAATAAACCACAGTCTTCTTCCCTTTACCCTGCGCCGCAAAAGACAATTTGCGCCCGCAAGCGCAATAAAATCCATCCACAGATTCTGTAACAGATAGACATCTGCATAAAAAATATATATTTGGAACCACTCCCTCCTTTTCCTTCTCCATAGTCACATTATATTTTTTTAGAACCATCTTTTTTGTCAAAACACTCCCTCTACTTTCAGAAGTTCATCCAGTTTTTCTGACAAAAAAAGACCGTTACATGAAAACCTTATGATCTTCATGTAACGATCCTGTCATCTTCTTATGTAATTATCTTCTGGAATTCTTAAGGAAATCCGGAATCTTGATATCCATCTGCTGTACAGAGCTTTCTGGCTGGCGTGGTTTCTGAATACCAGAGAAAGTTGGTGCCGGGTTTGGCTGTACCGGAGCTGTATAACCAGCCTGTGCTGCTGGTCTTGGTGTTACAGGTGCTGTCGGTCTTGGAACAGTTCCCATGTTCTGATACTGCATCTTAGGAACAATTTTGCTTGCTGCGTTTGCACCGGCAGTCTCAAGTCCTGTTGCAATAACCGTAATGGTTGCCTCATCTGTCATAGACTCATCAAACTTCGCACCGAAGATAATATTGGCATCATCTCCTGCAAGATCCTGTACATAGCTTGCTGCATCATTTGCATCCATCAAGGAGATATCTCCGGAAATATTAATAATAACGTGTGTTGCACCGTTAATAGTTGTCTCAAGCAATGGGCTGGCAACTGCAAGTTTTACAGCTTCGATCGCCTTGTCGTCTCCCTTGGCAGAACCAATACCGATATGTGCAAGTCCCTTGTCCTTCATAACGGTGGAAACATCCGCAAAGTCAAGGTTAATGAGTGCAGGTAAATTGATAAGGTCTGTGATTCCCTGTACTGCCTGCTGTAATACTTCATCTGCCTTCTTCAATGCATCCGGCATTGTAGTACGTCTGTCTACGATCTCTAATAATTTATCATTTGGAATGACAATCAGTGTATCTACGCTCTCTTTTAAACGTTCAATACCACCGGTTGCGTTCAACATACGCTGTTTTGCTTCAAATTTGAAAGGTTTTGTAACAACACCTACCGTTAAGATTCCCTGCTCTTTTGCAATCTTGGCAACGACTGGTGCGGCACCTGTACCGGTTCCACCACCCATACCACAGGTAACGAAAACCATGTCTGCACCTTTCACTGCAGCTGATAACTCCTCTGCGCTCTCTTCCGCTGCTTTCTGTCCAACCTCAGGCTGTGCTCCTGCACCAAGTCCTTTGGTAAGCTTCTCACCGATCTGGATCAATGTCGGTGCCTTACATAACTGTAATGCCTGCTTATCTGTGTTGATACCAATAAACTCAACACCGCCAATATTTTCATCGATCATTCTATTTACAGCATTATTACCAGCTCCTCCAACTCCGATCACGATAATTTTTGCACTGGCATCTGCTTCTGTTGTTCTAATTTCCAGCAAGGTAGTTCCTCCTTCATATCTCCCTATATTTATGTCAAATATGATAACCAGACAAGCCCATTTCTACTTTGTTTAGTTATCTACTCTCGAAATCATACTATATTTTGCGTTTTTTAACTCTTATAAACTATAATATAATTTTTCCTACAACAAATCAACCGCTTTTTCAAAAAAAATCAAGTTTTTTTACGGTTTTTATTGTTCCACTGGCGGCATATCCTCCGCCGGTGCATTTTCGGCTGGCTGCTGCTCTTCGGCCGGTGTATTCTCTGCCGGCACATCCTGTGCAGGTTGTTCTTCCGCTGGTGTATCTGCCGACGGCTCCTCAGAAGGCTCTTCTGTCGTCTCCTCTTCTGTTTCCGATTGTTCTTCTGCCCTGTCCCAGATAATGTCGGTGGTCTCCGGTGTCCATGTCTCTAAATGGAGTGTGCCGCTAAGTCCGTCAAGCTGTGGCAAAATAATGGATAACCTCACAACTTTCTGCGACAGGTTGTCCTCAGAACCAATTTTCACCTGAATTGTTCCATAGTAAAGCACCGGCTCCATGTTACTGTCATACTGGATCTCATCCGGGAGCAGATTATATTTTTTCAAAGTCTGTGTTAGGTTCAGTAAATCCCGCAAAATATCACTGTTCTCTAATTGCAGTTTCTCATAAAGTACCACTTCCTCACAGGAGATTCCTGTGATCTTTGGCACACCGTCAATCACTTCCGTAGATGTCTCGACTACAAATCCATCTTTGTCAAAATAAGCATTCTGACCAATGGAATTAATATAAAGATAGCCGAGCATTCCTTTTTCGTAAACTTTAATATGTACGGTATGGGGATTGTCCAGTGAAACCTCCATCGTATCTACAAACGGAACTTCCCCGATATCCACAAATCTGTATTTCAGATCTACATACAGGGAATTCCAGGAATATTCATCATTCAGCACCATGTTTTCAATCTGTGTGGAGCTGTACAGTTCATTTCCCTCCACGACAACGTTTTCCACGGTAAAAACATTCATGACAATGAAAACGCCCGCTGCGATAAGCAGAATCAATATCAACAGGATGTACAATCCTATCTTTCTGCGCTTTTTTCTTCTTCTCTCTTCTTTTATCATATTTAATTAACCTCAAATTTAATTCCCTTTGCCACGGAAAGCGCAAGCCCCATCTCTGCAAGCAGGAATAAAACCGAAGTACCTCCATAACTGATAAACGGCAGTGAAATACCGGTATTCGGGATCGTATTGGTCACAACCGCAATATTTAAAATAACCTGGATGGACAAATGCGCCATAATACCAACCACGACCAGCGCCCCATAAAGGTCTGACGCATTATTGGCAATGATCATAAATCTCCAGATCATCAGCAGAAACAATAAGATCACGCACACCGCGCCAAAAAGTCCAAGTTCCTCACAGATAACAGAGAAAATCATATCATTCTGCGCCTCAGGAATAAATCCCAGCTTCTGCATACTCTCGCCAAGCCCTTTTCCAAATAAACCGCCGGAACCGATCGCATACAGTCCCTGTAAGGTCTGATAACCCTTCTCGTAGGCTTCCGGATTCAGCCAGATCTTGATACGATCCATCCGGTATGCCTCAAAACTGATGAAAACAACCCCTACCACACCGACTGCCGCTGCCATCAACACAAAGTGGGAATACTTCGGACTGGCAACAAACAACATACAGACTGCAATTCCAAGTATAATGATCGCTGTACTTAAGTTATTGTAGGCGACCACTGCAACGATTGGAAGCACAATTGCCATTATCTTGACAAGGCTCATGAACTCTCCCATCTTCTGTGGTGTCTTATAAATAACCGTTGCCAGAAAAATAATAACCGCAAACTTGGCAAACTCTGACGGCTGGAAAGATAACGGCCCGATTTTTAACCATCTCGCCTGACCGTTTGCCTCTGTACCAATAAAAATAACGGCGGTACAGAGCACGATAGCTGCCAGATACGCCATGGAACTCACCTTCATCCAGAACCGATATGGGATTTTCGATACAATATACATACCTACAATGCCGAGCCCTGTTGCAAACAACTGTTTTTTTACAAAATAGGAAGCATCCCCAAACTTATTGGAGCCTGCATAGGAACTGGTACTGTACAACATGACCAATCCAAAACACAAAAGAAAAATGATCAGAAACAAAAGACTGTAATCGAAATATTTAATTGGCTTTTTTTTCTTTTCCGTCTGCTGACCTCTTGCCATTCCAATTCCTCATTTCTTATTTACTGCACGTCATGCCATTATGCCTGACATTTTTTATTCTGCCAGATTGCGCACGTATTCCTTAAAAATGCGTCCGCGCTCCTCATAGTTTGCGAACATGCCCCAGCTTGCACATGCAGGGGAAAGCAATACCGCATCCCCGCTCACTGCGTTTGCATAACAGGTGTCAATTGCCTCCTCAAATGTATCACAGAGTATGACATCCTCAAAGCCATGTTTCTTCGCACATTCCGCAATCTTTTCCTTCGTCTGACCGATCAGCACGAGTTTCTTCACCTTGCCGTCAAAACTCTCAATCCACTCATCATATTCAGACTGTTTGTCATAACCTCCACCGATCAACAGTGTCGGACGGTTCATCGCGCGGATTCCCTGGATTGCCGCATCCGGGTTTGTTCCCTTGGAATCATTGTAAAACTTCACGCCGCGTTTTTCTGTCACATACTCAATTCTATGCTCGACTGCCTGGAAACGTTTCAGCACTTCCACAATTTTATCCATCGGTACGCCAAAGCTTACCGACATTCCGACTGCCGCCATGACATTCTCATAATTGTGTTTTCCTAAAATATTCAGCTCATTTACATTGATCACTTTTGTGTCCGTTGTGCCGTCTGCATAAAAAATATCTTCTCCGTCCAGATAAAGTCCCTTTTCCAGTCTGCGCTTGCTGCTGAAAAATACAACTTTTGTCTGAAGTGTCTCGCCAAACCTGCGCAGCACTTCATCCTCATAATTCAACACACAGGTATCCCCGGCGGTCTGATTCTTTGTAATGCTCTCTTTTGTCTCGATATAACATTCCATCGTATGATGACGGTTCAGATGATCCGGTGTGATATTTAAAATAGCTGTCACTTCCGGCGCAAACTCATGTGTTGTCTCTAACTGAAAGCTGCTGATCTCTGCGACTGTCACAGTATCCTCTGTCGTGTCTGCCGCTACCGATGTGTATGGGATTCCAATATTGCCGACCACTTTCACATCATCGAAATAATTCGCCATGATCTCTCCCACAAGCGAAGTTGTCGTAGTTTTTCCGTTTGTTCCGGTAATTGCAATAATTCTTCCTTTTGCAAAATGATAGGCAAGTTCAATTTCGCCCCAGATTGGAATCTGTCTGTTTCGAAGTTCATTGACCATCGGAAGGTCTGTCGGCACGCCCGGACTTAACACAACAAGATCAATGCGCGCCATATCTTCCGGTGCAAGTTCTCCCAAAAGAATCTCTGCTCCGGCAAATACCGGATTTTTCTCGATCAATGCTGTCACATCTAAATCTTTATTTCCATCAAAAAGTACAAATGTGATTCCTTTTTTTCTGAGCAGTTCTGCGGCTGCAACTCCGCTTTTTCCAGAACCTACTACTAACACTCTTTTTCCTTCTAAATTCATCGTCTTATCCTTCCAATCTCCTGTCCGAATCCGGCAGGTCATTTTGCAATTTTCCAATGCGATTTATAAGCCTAATAATGCAAGCATGCAAAGCAGTGCTGTCACGATTGCAAACACTGCGACAACTCTCGTCTCTGACCATCCACCAAGCTCAAAATGATGATGGAGCGGAGCCATTCTGAAAATCCGCTTTCCAACACCTGTTTTTTTCTTAGTGTATTTAAAATAAGTAACCTGAACCATAACAGATATGACTTCTGCCAGATAAATCAGTCCAACGATCAGGATATATAATGGCATCTGGAGCATATAGGCAGTTGCCACAACAAAGCCGCCCAGTGCCAGGGAACCGGTATCTCCCATGAAAACACTTGCCGGATACACATTAAATAATAAGAATCCAAGCAGGGCTCCTGCTACTGCACAGGTGATCGGTGCAATCCCTGCATTCGTTCCGATTGCCACAACGGAGAAAAAGGTCGCAACCATAATGGTAACACTTGACACAAGGCCATCCACACCATCGGTAAAATTCACACCGTTTACGGTTCCGATCACTGCAAAATAAAGTAATGGAATCGCAAGCCATCCGATATTTAAGTACTTTCCGCCGGAAAATGGGATCAACATAGTAAGTTCAATTCCGGAATAACGCACCATGTAAACTGCAAATACTGTTGTCACAATAAACTGTAAGATCATCTTCTGCCACGGGAACAGTCCGTCTGATCTGCGGAGCACTACCTTCAGATAATCATCCAGAAAACCGATCACACCGAATCCTACGGTCATAAAAAGGATTGGGATAATTCTCGGATAATCTTTGACATAAAACAGGGAGGTAATGATAATACTTGCCAGTATCATAAGTCCACCCATAGTCGGGGTTCCATTTTTCTTCAAATGGGATTCCAACTCTTTACGCTCCGTCTGCCCCACCTTTAACCGTTTCAAAAAGGGGATCACGATCGGTCCTAAAATTGCACTGATTGCAAAAGAAATCAAAACTGGTATCACTATTTCATAATCCATGACTAAACACCTCTTGTATTTTTTCTAACGTTCAATTCGCCTAACTAGTATACGTTATTTCATCTCATTTATCAAGGTAAGGCAAAATGTTTTCGAATATTTCCTTCGCCACAGGAGCAGCGATCGTTCCGCCGTAATAAATCCCCTGCGGATTGTTAATGACAACAAGCACAAGCACCTGCGGATTGTCAGCGGGCGCAAATCCGAGAAACGATGAAATGTATTTATGGTCGCTTCTTGGAAGTGTCTGTGAGGTTGCTGTCTTTCCGCCGATGGAAAAGCCCTCAATTTTGGCATTTTTTCCGGTTCCCTCTGACACCACTTTCTCCAACAGATAGCGCATCGTTTCCGAAGTTTCTGCTGTGCAGATATTCTCATGCGTTTCATAGGAGAACGTTTTTACTGTATTTCCGTCCGCATCCTGCACGCTTACGCCAAAATGTGGTGTCACGCGCGTTCCCCCATTAATAATAGAAGATACCGTCGTAACAAGCTGGATGGGGGTAATCTGAAACGACTGCCCAAACGAGATTGTCGCAAGTTCCACCGGTCCAATATTTTCCGTCTTATGCATGATTGTTCCCGCTTCCCCCGGAAGATCAATATTTGTTTTGGATAACAGCCCGAACTGCTTAAAGTAACCGGCAAAGTTTTCCGCGCCTAACCGCTCGCCAAGTTCCATAAAAACCGGGTTGCAGGAGTTCATGATCCCTGTCTCGAATGTTTCCGCCCCATGTCCTGTCGTTCTCGCACACCGGATTCTTCTGTCCTCCACAATTTTATAACCCGGACAGAAAAATGCATCGTCCAGTTTTACCACTCCCTCTTCTAGCGCTGCCGCTGCCGTAATAATCTTAAATGTGGAACCCGGCTCGTAGGTATCACTGATACACTGGTTTCGCCACATCTTATTCAACAGATTCTGTTTTTCTTCCGCTGACACAGCTTCCCCGTTGTCCCCAACCAGTGTAAACGGATCGTTCAGGTCAAACTCAGGATAATTCACCATCGCCATAAGTTCGCCGTTCTGCGGGTTCATCACGATCACAGAAACACTGTCCGCTGACTTTTTTGTGCAGACTTTTTTTGCCGCCTGCTCACAGTACATCTGAATATTGTAATCTAATGATAAGCAAAGGTCATAACCGTTCACGGGTTCTAATCTGCTCTCCCCGGCATTCTCAATCTCAATTCCTCTCGCATCGGTTAACGTGAGGATTTTTCCGTTGGTTCCCTGAAGGTATTCATCATACTTTACTTCAAGTCCCAAAATGCCCTGATTGTCGGCCCCGGTAAATCCAAGTACTTTGGAAGCAAGCGTCCCATAAGGGTAATATCGTTTATAATCCTCATCCACTTTCACTCCGGAGAGTCCATAGGCTCTGATTGCATCCCCGGTCTCCTTTGCGACATTTGTTTTCACTCGCTCGATGGAACTGACTTTCTCCACACGCTTTCTAGCAGTCTCTTCCGAAATGCCAAGTTCTTTCACAAGCATCTCAATGACTTTTTCAGGTTCTTCCATCTGATTATGGATCACAGAGATCGTGCACACAGATTTGTTTGTGGCAAGCACTGTGCCGTTTGCATCTAAAAGTTTTCCCCGTGCCGCCTTAATATCTCGCTCCCTCTCATGAAGATTCTCCGCTTTATTTCCATAATATTCGGAGCAGAATATCATCAGATAGACCAGTCTTCCAATCAGAAACATCATAATAAAAAAAACTGCCACGAATACGATCATTACCTTTTTGCGATTAAAGGTCTTATTCCGATACATAAAACAAAAACCTCATAAAAGTCTTCCTTGCATTTTATTCCAACTTTTATGAGGTTATGTTTCTATTCACTGTTATCGGATGTTGTTCCTGCTTCTTCTGCATTTACACCATCATTTTCGGCGTTTTCTTCGTTGTTTTCCCCGGCTCCCGGAATATCTTCCATGGTATCCGGCACATCATCTGTTCCTTCCGGTTCTTCCTCCGGAATATTTTCCATATTTCCTGTCACACGGTCTGTCACAGCGGCTGCGCCTGTATCTGTTCCGGTAATATCCCATCCGGAATGTAAGCCGGTCGTCTCCTCATCCGGATAAATATTCATATAAGGAAGTACTTCTTCTAAAATCTCCCTCACAATATTCTGCGCAAAAGTACTGTGCGGCTGATCCTGTGAGTTCGGCTCATCCACAAAACAGTAGATCATTAACTGAGGATCGTCCACCGGTGCAAAACCGATAAAAGAAACCAGATAGTTCACACCATCACGCGGCACTTTCTGTGCCGTTCCGGTTTTACCTCCCATGGAGTAACCGTCTACTTTTGCCGTATTTCCGGTACCGGATGTCACGGTTGAGTACATGTATTGTTTTAATGTATCACTTGTTGTCTTAGATACAGTTTCACGCAGCAACGTCGGAGAAATATCCTGAATCGTATTTCCATTCTGATCCGTGATCTTGCTTACCACTCTCGGCTGATATAACTTACCGCCATTGACCAGAGAACAGAAAGCAGTTCCAAGCTGGATCATCGTGGTGTTAAAGTTCTGTCCGAAAGCATTGGTTGCAAGACTCAGCTGTGATGTTGTATCCAATGTGTAAATCAGGGAATCTGTTCTCGATTCTCCCGGAAGATCAATGTTCGTTTTCTGTCCAAATCCAAAAATCTGCTGGTACTCCGTGAAATTCTCTGCCCCGATCCGGTAGGACATCTGCATCAGGGCATCATTACAGGAATTCATCAATGTCTGTTCCAAAGTCTGCATTCCGTGTCCACCTTTTCTATAGGCAACACATTTTACGGTAAATCCGCTGAGCTGTTCGGCTCCATCACAGAAAAAGGTATCATTGGTCGACAGTGTTCCTGTCTCAAGCCCGGCTGCAACCGTAAATGGTTTTGCCGTTGATCCCGGCTCATAAGTATAGGTCAGACATATGTTCTGCCACAACTGATTTAACGCTTCGAGTCTCGCATCATCATCCATCGCATCGATCTCTTCCTGTGTATAATACTCAGATAAATCCCATGGATTGCTCAGATCGTAGTTTGGATACTGTGCCATTGCAAGGACATCGCCATTGTCCGGTTTCATGATGAGCACGCCGATTCTTGTTGCTCCGCCCTCACCCTCTCTGTAACCATCTGTATAGGCCTCATTAAACTCCTGTATTTTCTTCTCTACCACCGACTGGATCGTCGCATCGATCGTTGTCACTAACGTATTGCCGTTGACTGCCGGTTTGATCGTTTTTTCAAAATTACTGTCTGAATTCAGATATCCATACTGTCTGCCGTTAATTCCATTTAACGTGTCATCATAATAATTTTCCAGTCCATTAATTCCGAGGTTACCGGATGTTGTGAACCCGATCACAGAACTTGCCAGTTTTCCATATGGATATTGTCTCTGGTACTCTTTTTCAAACCAAACACCTTTGATATATGGATTAACCAGTTTTCCCTTTTCATCCCGCTCCTCCTGCAGATTCACAAAAGGCTGGATCGTATCATAGGATAAACGTTTGGCAAGCACAATATATCTGCTGTCCGGAGAGTCTTTCAGATAAGAATAAAGCTGTTCACTCGTCAGATCCGGGAAGCAGCTTACAAGCGCATTGATCGTCGGCTCCACATATTTTTCATCATCATTTAAAACGGAACAGTCCAGAATCACATTATAAACTGCGATACTGGTTGCCAGCACAGTTCCTTTTGCGTCTACAATGTCACCTCTCTGATAAGGAATTGTCTGGCTGTCATAGCCCTGCTGTGCCAGAACGATTTTCTCATATTTTTCTCCACTGGTGTATTCAATATACATCAGTCTTCCGATGAGTCCGATCATAAGCGCTGCAACAACCGTAAACATGACGATCATTTTTTTCTGCATACGCTTTGGAAACTTTAACATCGGCTTTTTCGGTCTTCTTTTTGCCATTCTACCACCTGAATTATTTTTTTGTCTGAAAATCCCCCTATTGCGGGATTTCATTATACTGATTCATGTAGTCTGTCTTATCTACAGAGTAGTAGACGATCTGATCCTGTGTTGCATAAAACATACCAAGTTCATTGATTGCCTTCTCCTTGATCGCATCGAGATCTACTGCGGTATTAATTCTCTTGTAAGCCTCGTCATTGTCAGCCTTAAGGTCTGTCACCTGGCTCTCTAAGCTTGCGATTTTTTTCATTCTTGCAGTCACATCAGACTGAAGCTTAATATAAGCTCCACAGAAAATGCCAAATACGGTCACTGCCATTGTCAGGAATACAACATAACTTTTGCTCATGCGAAGCGCTTTTGCCTGATTTCTGGCTGCGGCACGTCTGCGTTTTCTCAGCTCTTCCTCGCGTTCCCGCTCCTGTCTGTCTCTGCGCTCTTTGCGGTAATCCGGCATCGCCTCCATACGGCGTACGGTGTTGCCATCTACCTGATATGCTGCTCTATTTCGATTGTTGTGATTTACTGTTCTGTTCGGCATCTGCTACACCCTTTCAAAAACTCTTAATTTTGCACTCTTGGAACGGGAGTTCACTTCTAATTCTTCCTCGGAAGGAAGAATCGGTTTTCTTGTGACTACCTTTCCCTTGGATTTTTTACCACATACACACACTGGAAAATCGCTTGGACAGGTACATGGGTTCTCATTTCGTTTAAAATTCGTCTTTACAATTCGATCCTCTAAGGAATGGAACGTGATAATACAGATTCTTCCACCCGGATTCAAAAGGTCGATCATATCATCCAGATTATTCTGCAGTACTTCTAACTCTTTGTTCAGCTCAATACGGATTGCCTGAAACGTTCTTTTTGCCGGATGTCCACCGGTCACCTGAACTTTCATTGGAATGGAAGCCCTGATGATCTCCGTCAGTTCTCCGGTTGTCTCGATCGGTTTCTTTGCCCTCTCCTGCACGATGTGTTTTGCAATATTTTTTGCGAACTTGTCCTCACCATAATCACGGATGATACGGTAAAGATCCATCTCACTGTATCCGTTTACAATATCTTTTGCAGTCAGGCTCTGTCTGTCATCCATTCTCATATCAAGTGGAGCATTCTCATCACGGTAAGTAAAACCACGCTCCGGTGTATCTAACTGAAACGAAGATACGCCAAGATCCAACACGATTCCATCCACCTTTTCCACGCCAATGCGGTGAAGTTCCTCTTTCATGTTGGCGTAATTGCTTCGGATAATGGTGATCTTGTCACCAAATTCCTTTAATCTTTCTCCGGCGGCTGCGATTGCATCCGCGTCCTGATCGATTCCGATCAGCCTGCCTTTTTCTGATAACCGTGAAGCCACCTGGTAAGCATGTCCGCCACCGCCAAGTGTTCCATCCACATAGATTCCGTCAGGCTTGATATTCAAATTTTCAATTGTCTCATTTAGTAATACTGAATAATGATTAAATTCCATTGTGATCCTCTCTGCCTGACTTTTGCTCTGGCTCTCTTTTTTTATTCTCTGTGGATCAGATGCTGAACCCTAAATCTGCCATGTGTTCTGCAATCTCATCCATCTCATCTTCATCATATGTATTCTCCTGCCATCTGTCTTTGTCCCAGATTTCCACTCTGCTTAAGACTCCGACTAAAACGACATCTTTTGTCAGATTTGCATATTCTCTTAAAACCGGTGGAAGAAGGATTCTTCCCTGCTTGTCCAGTTCACAGGAAGCTGCTCCTGCAAAAAAGAAACGTGAAAACTTTCTTGCATCCTTGGAAGTCATGGAAATATTTCTAAATTTTTCTTCGATGTTGTGCCATTCTTCTGACGTATACACAAATAAGCATCCATCAAGTCCCTTTGTCACTACAAATTCATCGCCAAGCTGCTCTCTGAATTTTGCCGGAACTATCAGTCTGCCTTTTGGATCAACTGTGTGGTTGTATTCTCCCATAAACATGACACAATCACCTGCCTTTGTGCGGCAGCTGGTTCCTCTTGATTTTCCATTTCTGTGGTCATTTGCCACCACTTCGAACCATTCTCTACCACTTTCCACCACTTTTAAACATATATTAGACTATTCTTAAGAAAAAATCAATATTTTAGCGCAAAAAAATAATGCCAGACCAGTTATTTCCTGATTTGGCATTATTTTCCATTCTTCTCTACTTACTTCTTTCTGTTTCCTCGATATACTCTTCAATCAGCTGATCGAGTTTTGTACTTTTTTGATAGTAATTATCAAACTTATCCTGTCGTAAAAGTGCCTGATCCAGTTCAAATCGAACGGATTCGATTTCCTGCTGTAACTCACTCAACTTTCTCATATGAATCCTCCTGATTTCCTCAATGGAAAATGCAATTTTACAAATTCAAATTTCTGCTAATTGCCGGAGCAGAGAATAGTCCCTTTTTCTTTTCCCCTTTTTCTTTTCCTCTCTTTTATATTCTCCATATTACTATCCGCAGATTCAAAAATCAAATGAATTAAGTGATGAGTTTTCTCCAAAATTCGACATTTCCAAACGGCTTTTTTCGCCATTACTCGTATTTCCTATCAAAACAGCGCACCCATTTTTCGACTTTGGATGCGCTGTTTATAAAAAATTAATATTTGATCTGTATGCTTTCCATTTTTCAGGAATGTTTTACCCGGAATTCTGCTCTTTTTTCGGCCAGCAGATGCAGCATCGCCTCCATTGCCTTGTAGTTCACCTCCACAATGTGATGGATATCATCCTCCACATCATGCTTTCTCACAAGATAATCATCATGGGATTTCTGGATAAAATCACAAAGATTTTTGGCATTTTTAAATTCCAGATGATCTGCTTTATGCGGTTTTGCAGCGTCCGTCCTGATATATTTCCGCAGATCCCGCTTTAATTTTTCCTCGTAAGAGCAGTGATCCTTCAGACTTCCCGGATAGATTTTATTGTGCGGATAAGTAAAATAATCTGCCAGATAGTGGCTGATCTGTCCAAGATCCATGTAATACTTGCGTCCTTTTTTCTTCTCCACCAGTTTTCTGCCCTCGGAAAGGCGCTCAATATGGCGTCTGATATCCGGGTAAGTTCCTTCCATCTCATGGCGCTTATAGACGAAAGATGGCTTAATGTCCGGCAGGACACTTCCGATGTAAAAAGATAATTTATGTTTTTTCAGATCATTGTCTTCCATATTATTTACAATGTAACGTGCCAGTGAAATATGTGATTTTTTTCTCATAAGTACCGCCTCCAAACAGGAATCTTTTTGTTTTTCCAACTCCCATACTACATCTCCGCGGTAAAAGAAACAAGGGTATCTTTGTAAACTTTTTGTGTAGTTTTTGTGTTTTAAAGCACTGGAATCCTGCTTCGCAGATGTAAATTTTCTTATCCTGCTTTTTTATGGTCTGCACAAATGGAGCATGTGCAGACCAGTTTCATACCTGTATTAATTATTCATATTTACAGTTGCACTCGAAGCTTGCGCACTCTGTCTCTCCACAGGTGCAGGCTCCGGCACCGGAAATACCGATATGATCTGCGTGACATTTCTCATTTTCATTGAAACGGCAGTGTGTTGCCTCACAGGCAATGTCGATTTCCTTGGAAACATCTTTTAATGCGTTACAGGCTGCACCGTTTGTTCCGCGGTCTTTGAAACTTCCGCAACAGGTGCTCTGTGCTTCGGTTGCTTCGCGTCCCTCCACCTGAATGTCGCCTTTGCAGCAACAGCCGTCTTCATTGTTGTAGGTGCAGCTTTTTACTGAACAATCCAAATATGCCATACTTTTTTCTCCTTTTCATTCAAATCTGTCAGACAATTGCGAAACTCCTCATAATCGTCTTTCATGTCTTTTGTTGTTTTTTCACAATTCAATTTAGGTTTTTGTGAGTTTCGCAATTGTCTTAGATTAGTATGGCGATTTTTGAAAAAAATATGCAAAAGAGCATATGCCATAATTTTCTGGCATACACTCTTCGTTCATTTCAATTTTTTATTCAATTTTATTTTAATGCGGCAGGATTGATCTTCTTTGTTGCGATCTCATCCTTTAACATTGCAAGGAACTCTTCTTTTGGAACGGTTGTGGTAGCCTGCTCACCGTGAAGTCTGTAGCTTACCGTTCCGTCTTTTACTTCGTTCTTTCCAAGAATGATGAGGTAAGGAACTTTCTCTACCTGTGCAGCTCTTACACGATAGCCGAGTTTCTCGGCACGCTCGTCGATCTCCACACGGATACCGTTCTCATCCAGATAGCTGAGAAGTTCATGTGAGTATGCATTCAACTCTTCATCCTCATTTTTAACCGGAATGATTCTTGCCTGAACCGGTGCTAACCAGAGTGGCAGATTTCCTTTTGTTTCCTCTAAGATATAGGCCATGAAACGGTCAAGGGAACCAAGGATTGCTCTGTGTAAAACAACCGGTGTTTTCTTTGTGCCATCTTTGTCAATGTATGTCAGATTGAATTTTGCAGGTAAGCAGAAGTCAAGCTGGCAGGTGGAAAGTGTGTATTCATTTCCGATTGCCGGTTTTACGTTTACGTCAAGTTTTGGTCCGTAGAATGCAGCCTCACCGATTTCCTCTGTATAGTCGATTCCGAGGTCATCTAATACTTTTCGGAGTGCATTCTCTGCTGTGTTCCACATCTCATCGTCATCATGATATTTTACTTTATCAGCAGGATCTCTTAAGGAGAGCACGCAACGGTAATCTGTGATGTTGAAATCCTTGTAAGTATCAAAAATCAGATCCACAACCTGTGAGAACTCTGACTCAATCTGTTCCGGTGTCACGAAAAGATGTGCGTCGTTCTGGCAGAAATGACGTCCTCTCTCGATACCTTTTAAAGTACCGCTGGCTTCGAAACGGAAGTCATGTGCGATCTCACCGATACGGATTGGAAGATCTTTGTAGGAGTGCATTCTGTTTGCATAAATCATCATATGATGCGGGCAGTTCATTGGACGGAGAACAAAGGACTCTCCCTCCATTTCCATTGCAGGGAACATATTGTCTTTGTAATGATCCCAGTGACCGGATGTTTTATACAGATTAACCGTACCAACACAAGGTGTCATAACATGAAGATATCCAAGCTTTCTCTCTTTTGCTTTGATATAGTTCTCAAGTTCCTGCCATACTGTGTATCCTTTTGGAAGGAACATTGGAAGTCCACGTCCAACAAGATCATCAGACATGAAAAGATTCATCTCTTTACCGATTTTTCTGTGGTCACGGTCTTTTGCTTCCTCAAGAAGTTTTAAGTGTTCCTCTAACTCTTCCGGTGTCGGGAAACATACACCGTAAATACGCTGCATTACGTGATTGTTTGCATCACCTTTCCAATATACACCAGAGTATTTTACAAGTTTGAAGTTCTTGCATAACTTTGTATTGTCTACGTGAGGTCCACGGCAGAGATCCGTGAAATCTCCCTGATCGTAAACAGAAATGTTTCCATCTTCCAGACCTTCAATTAAGTCCAGTTTGTATGGATCATCTTTGAACATTTCCATTGCTTCTGCTTTGGAAATCTCACGTCTGTAAATCTTCTTGCCTTCTTTGCAGACTTTCTTCATCTCTTTCTCGATTGCTGCAATTGCTTCGTCGTTGATGATATCATCGCCAAGGTCGATATCATAATAAAAACCTTCTTTTACAACCGGTCCTACCCAGAACTTTGCCTGTGGGTATAAGTGTTTTACTGCCTGTGCCATTACATGTGCGCAGGAATGGTTTAAAGTATTCAGTCTCTCGTCTGCTTTAAAATCTACCATTTTCTTCATTTCCTTTCGCTATATAAAAATAAGTTTCTGTAGGAAGTATCTCCGATTCTCTGTACAACACAAAAAATCCCTGATACTGCATTCCTACAATATCAGGGACGATATACTTATCGTGGTTCCACCCATCTTCATCTCTCCATCCTATCAGGCATCAAACTTCTTACTGCCTGTCCATTCTGGAGAAATCTCATTCTTGATGATAACGGTATCACCGGACCGGATTGGGGTCACTCAGAGCTGGTCTTCACATAATTCTTAGCCGGAATGCTCACACCAAACGCCTTCCTCTCTGGGACTTTTGCTTATGCTACTCTTCTCTTCATCGTTTTGACTAGGGTCATTCTATACCCTTTTCTTCTATCTGTAAAGTCTTTTTTACAGTTCCGGTATGACGGACTATCTTCCGCAGCAGTATTTGTACTTCTTACCACTTCCGCATGGGCATGGATCGTTACGTCCGACTTTTTTACCTACATGAACAGTGCCGGATTTCTTCTGCTCTAAGAATAAAGTTTTTCTCTTCTCATCATCGAAAATCTCTTTCCACTGTGGTAATTCATATAACCAGTCTGCTTTTGCGTCAACCATGTTTTTGTATAATTTTTCTTTGTCAAAAACAAGGTTAACTTTTGTATCTTCTTCCATGGTGTCGATTGGATTAGCCTCTACCAAGCTGTCGTTGATTCCGTCTAAGAATCCTGTCATCTCCATAACACTGAGGTTGTACTTCTCTGCAAGCTCTTTTACAGTTCCTTCTACTTTCTCATCCGGATTTGTTAAAAGCTGCTCGTATACGCCCTTCTCTAAAAGGAAGTATCTCTGCCAGAATCTCTGTAATTCACCTCTATCTGCTTTCTCATTATAGGCAACTTTCTGCCACTGTTCCAATAATGCCATGTTACATTCCTCGATTTCTAATTATAGTATATTTGCATCATGCATAGATGCATTTGTTATTATAGCAAATATTGATGGGATTTTCAAAGGATTTTTTTAGGTGAGAATGAGCAAATTTGTTTTTTTAATCTCCAAGACCTCTGTGCTTCATTCGTTTCAAATCCAACTTGAATACAATTTTAATTTTCAATTTAAAATCTGAAAACCACCTTCTACTTTTTCCGTTTCTTTGTTTTTTCTGTTATATAACTATGTACAAAGTATCGATGTTTTCGGTATAACATATTCCCTAATTTTTCTTGAACCCTTATTAAACACTCTATTTTTTCTGGATTTTGCTCAGTTTTTAATTGATTTTCGACTTCATCATAAATACCTTTTAATTCATCAAGAAACCATGCCATTTGTTTAGTCGGACGGTAAAGTTGCAATCTTTTAATCATTGCCTTCCCCAATTCATCATCCGACCAAATTCTTCCCATATCATCTCTTTTGAAAATCAAATTATAATCTATATCCACAGGATTATAAAAAAAAGGATT
>ULWD01048004.1_pt1 | contig 30230 bp, 23 predicted proteins | sample 1960011 | NCBI WGS metagenome assembly ULWD01 (sample SAMEA4835803, study PRJEB28245) | human gut metagenome | biome: gut microbiome; material: fecal sample | place: Denmark | collected 2008 | reverse complement strand
TTTTTGTCACCGATAGACGATAATATTGGCTTATCAGGTTTTATAATAACTTTTTCTTTTATCGTAAAATTAATTACCCTGCTTCCGGTGTAATAACCTTTTCCGGTTATGGTTACTGTTGCTGTTCCCGGATTAATATGATTACTGTATGAAACTGTATAATCCGTTCCGTTAGTAAGTGTAATTCTGTTATACTTCACGGTAACAGAAGGTGTTATTCCTTTTCCGGTATATGTCTGTGCCGCAATACTGTCTATTGTTGCACGGCTGAGAGAGGTTGTTACTCTTACTTTTGCACGATTTGTTGTTGTAGTTTCGGTATATCCGTTCTTAGAGACTGTGACATTGCAGTAGTAGTATTTTTCTCCGTTTTTGCCTGTTGCAGGTACATATTTTGCGGATGTGGCATTGGCTATTGGGGTTCCTGAAGCGGTCTTTGAAGATGCTTCGTACCACTGGTATGTGTATGTTGCTGCCGAATCTATATTGGTTACTGTTACAGCGAGTTCAACTCTGCTGCCGATTTCTATATTTTTGTCACCGATAGACGATAATATTGGCTTATCAGGTTTTACGATGACTTCAGGTTCCTTGCCTATTATCAATGCCGGTGACTGGAACGCTGTCAATTCCCTTCCCGTACCCTGCAACGGATTTCTGGCATAAGCAGTTACCCTGACATAATATGTCTTGTTCTCATCATAATCCGGCATATTAAAAGTATTGGTATATGATTTATAATAGCCATCATTTACATCTTTTGATTCTGATATGTACACATGATACATTGTATCTATATATTTATCAGGAAATGTATAAGCATCCCACTTAATTGTATTGGCAACTTTATCATATGTAAGATTAGCAATTGGCTCATACCTTACATACATTGGGTTAAACGCTATTCCCTTTCCCTGTTTATAGACATTATCTTCTATTACATACGGAATTATCTGATATGTCACCTGAGTGTTTTCTGCAATTGATTCCACATCATCAATGTATGAATCTACATCTTTGGCATCTATTGTAACTGTATCCTGATTTGTTATTATACGTTTTACATAATATCCTGATGCATTTTCAACTTTGTCCCACGTAAGTTTAAATTTCTTGTATTCATCATTATTAATGTGTCCGTTTGTTGGATTATTAAGTTTTTTAATGCCAACATAACGTGAGCTTTTTAAAGATTCTATGTCCTTGCTTCCATCATTAAATACCGTAATGATGGAATAATAGTATGCCTTGTTATACTTTGGCACATTATTATCTGTATATTCATTTTTAACCGCGGATGCTATTTCAGAGTAATTTTCTCCATCTTCCGAGCGTAATACTTTATAGCCCTTTGCACCACTGATTTTTTCCCATTTAACAGAAATTCCTGTTCCTGTGGATTCAACATTAGTTATTCTCGTTCTTGGAATGTCTATTGATATTTTCTTTACCTGCGACGGAGAAATAGTATCCATACCATGGCTGTTGTTATAGGCTTTCACATAATAGTAATATGTCTTTCCAAAAGCAAGACCGGTATCGGTGAAGGTCACATCCGTTCCATTATATACAAGTGAATAGTCCGCGTCTCCCTCAGCTTTTCTGTAAAGTGCATACCCTGCTGCATCGCTTGTCTTTTTCCATGTAATAACTGCTTTATCAAGTCCCGACTGTTCAATACCCGTTATTTCCGAAGCCTCTATATCTTTTTTAGCAGTAGTAAATGCTTTAATACAAAAGTCCGCATCCGGATATCTGTCATAACTGTTTTCATTAATATCCACCCATCTGTTGTAATAATACAGATAACTGTGTCCCGGTGTTGTGGAATTAACCACATCCCAATATATATGATCATTATCTGCGGTCTGATATTCACTTATTGAATAATTAATTCCTGAGGCATTATCAAAAGTAACTACAACGGAGAAAGTATCTCCGCTATGTAATGTAATGCTTTCAGGAAGCTCCGTTGTATAATATCCGGCATAAGTTGTTTTTCCTGTATAGGATGTAAGCAAGGTTCCGCTCTCCGGAGTTATGGTGCCTGCTTTAGTATCTACTTTGTAAATGTCAATCGTGTATGAAAGGTTAGAATTGCCAACAGCAAAAGCCACACTTCTAAGGATCTCGTCGGTGCTTCCGTTCACCTTGAATATATTGGCAAATTTCTTCTCGTTCTTATAAAGTGAAGCATTATTCTGGATAAAATGATTAAAAATCGTGCTTCCGTCATACTGGTAATTATAATCATAAGTATCTGCCGGAACGATTTCATATATAACCGCATTCATATTCTGGATACTTGATTCGTAGTATGACATCCAGAAATATCCGTTATTGCCGGTGTTGCTGCCCCAGCTGTTCTTAATTAACCATGCTCCGTTTCCCGGAGGGGTCTCATGACCATTCGCAGCAAACAGGGATTTATCAATATTATCATCCCAGCCTACAATGGTTACTTCATGTCCCGAACCTGTAGGTACGGAGTAGTATACATACTTATCTGAACGTTCCTGATTGGTGGTATATATTGTACTTACGGCACCGTTTTCAATAATTGCCTGCTTGACAAGGTCACGTTCCTTCATATTGATATACTTCTGGCCGGTTAAAATATATGACACATCTTCTGCCTTAAAGGTATATGTTGTTTTCTCCTGATCAAGCTGATACGGATATGATGCTTCAGGAACACTTTTCTGATTCATAACACCCGCCCACTTGCTAAGGGACTTAAAAGCATACTGGTCATTGCCACCATTAGCAAAAGAATATGTCATGTTATAATTGGTTGACTTATCGCCCGTTGTACCGCCAAGTGGGTCTGTAAATGTGCTGTCATTGAATGTCATATATGCAAGTCCGAATTCTGACAAATCTATATCATCCGGGGATGACACATATCCGTGGGATAATGCGTAGGATTCCATCGCAGCACACGCACCATATGCCCAACAGATTCCAAGGCCTCCCTGATCCTTGACACTTGTCACATAGCCTCTGTCCACAGATGAATATGACGACGGAACAGCCGTGCTCCTTGCTAATCCATAAAATATTGCCGAATTTGCTACATATCTGCTTATATTGCCTGAATTACCTACTAAAGGTGCTTCAAAGCTATGCAGTACTGCCCCCGAATTGCCACTCCTCGTATCCGCTTCAACAGTATCTTTTACATTATTAACACCCTCTGCCGCTTTCGTTCCCATCGCGGTAAAATTAACCGATGATGTTACAGTAACAGCGGAAATAAGGACAGCTAATAATCTGTTCATTCTTCCTGCCATAAATTATCCTCCATATTCTGTTTTCTCTTGTCCCGTCCCTTAAACTGACATTATTATACAATAATTCCGGCAGGATGTCACATACTTCTTAACCTTTTTATTAGCTCTTTTGTTGCAAGTGATTGTGGTTTTCTCCCATCATATAAAAGACATATCAGACGTTTTGGCAGCTTATCTTTTAATTTTATAACGGTTACATTCCCACCCATCATACTTTCCGGTACAAAACCTATTCCAAGTCCTGATTTTACCATTGGCATAACCTGGTCCGTAGTTGCCGCAATTACATTAGGTTTAATATCCATTCCTTTTTCTCTGAAAAGTTCCTCATAATACTCCCTTGTTGCTGTCCCTTTTGAGAGAAAAATAACAGGATATTTTTCCAGTTCCTTAAAGCTTATTTCTTTATTATCAGGTATTCCAAACATCTTATGTGCTACGGGATATTCCGTGAATTCACAAAGATTTTCACAGGATAAAGAATCATTTTTGTTAATATTTATGGGTGTGGTTACAAGTGCCAGCTCCACCTCATCATTTTTAAGACTTTTTATCGCAGATGGTGTTGACTCATTGGTTATCTGGACCATGACATTGGGAAAATCTCTCCTGTAAGCAGCAAGCACAGGCAGAAGGACTTCGTGTAATGCTATCTCACTGACTCCGATTTTGACACTGCCGCTATCCATTCTCTTAGTCTGTTCCAGTTCATGTTCCGCTAAGGATATCTGTTCAAAAGCAATATTCACCCTTTTAAAAAGCATTTCACCCTCCCTTGTAAGCTTAATTCCCTTTCTCGAACGGTAAAACACCTGTACTCCAAGCTGTGATTCCAGATTGTTCATAGCCCTTGTTATATTGGGCTGGCTGTTATCCAGAGCCTCTGCCGCCTTTGTAAAACTTCCGAACTTCACAACGTAATAAAATATCCTATAATAGTCATAAGTAATATTCATAATTCTCCTATATATCATTTTGATATGTTAAATATTATTTTTATACCTTTTACATATAGATATGTGATTATTATAATCTATTTCTAGAAATAATCAATGGTTCAGTTTTAAGTAGAAGGAGAAAAATTATGAACAAAGATTTAACAGTGGGAAATCCCGAAAATGTGCTATGGAAATTCTGTATTCCGTTGTTCGGAAGCATTATTTTCCAACAGTTATACAACATAGCCGATTCATGGGTAGCCGGAAAATTCATCGGTGAAAATGCTCTTGCGGCTGTTGGCAACAGTTATGAAATCACTCTTATTTTTATTGCATTTGCATTCGGCTGTAACATAGGCTGTTCCGTAATTACGGCAAGGTTTTTCGGAAGCAAGGAATACGGCAATGTCAAAACATCTGTTTACACATCAATGGTAACAAGTGCAGCTATATGTCTTATACTTATGTTTATCGGAATATTTGCAGGTGGTGCTTTGCTTCATGCCATAGGTACTCCTACCAAAATTTACGATGATTCCAAATTATATCTTGATATATATGTATATGGTCTTCCTTTTGTATTTTTCTATAACATAGCCACAGGTATTTTCTCTGCTCTCGGTGACAGCAAAACGCCTTTCTATTTTCTTGCTGCATCCTCGCTTTCAAACATCGGCGTAGATATCCTTTTTGTAAAGGTATTCAATATGGGTGTTGCAGGTGTTGCATGGGCAACTTTCCTTTGCCAGAGCATAAGCTGTATACTTTCGCTTGTTGTAGTTCTTCGTCGTCTTCACAAAATCGAAACCGATGAGAAACATTACATATTCAGTAAAAGCATTTTCGTACAGTTCATTATTATTGCAATTCCAAGTATTTTACAGCAGAGCTTCATATCAATCGGTAATATCGTTATCCAGAAAGTCATCAATGGATTTGGAACAGGCGTAATTGCCGGATATTCCGCAGGCGTCAAACTTAACAACCTTGTAATCACATCATTTACAACACTTGCAAACGGCGTCTCCAATTTTGCTTCCCAGAATATCGGTGCAGCAAAATTCGACCGTGTCAAAGCCGGTTTTAAGGCAGGTGTAAAATTAGTATGGTGCCTTTCACTTCCGCTTTGTCTATTATATGTCATCTTTCCGAAGGCTTTACTTACCTTCTTTATCGATAATCCATCCGCTGAGGCTATAAGTTCAGGTTCAATATATCTGAGAATCCTTGCCCCATTTTATTTTGTAGTATCGGCTAAACTTGTAGCCGATGGTATCCTCCGAGGTGCAGGTCTTATGAGGCAATTCATGATTGCAACATTTACAGACCTTATATTAAGAGTTGTTCTTGCTATAGTCTTATCAAAGACAGCTCTTTTAAGTACCGGAATCTGGTGTGCTTGGCCAATCGGATGGACGGTTGCCACTGTCATATCTATCTTCTTCTACAGGCAGGGCAAATGGAAAGAATGTTAAAAATTTCTATGACGTTCTTTCCCTGATTACCAAAAAAGAGTTCCGTGCATATAAGCTGCGGAACTCTTTTGGAATTTTATATTAATTCATACTTTTAAATATATTTTTTGAAGCAATCATCTTCCTCTCAACTCCAGAAATCTGTCAACTTTCATTTCCTCTTTATAATCTCTAAACAATGCCTCTACATCATATTTAGGTTCATACCCCAATTCTTTTTTTGCATTTTCTATATCCATCAAACACCCACCGCCAATCGGTTTTTCAGGACAATATATAATCTCTGATTGCTTATCAGATGGTGAAAATACCTTTATAATTGTTTCAATTTGCTGTTTCATCGTTACTGGTATTCCTGTTCCAACATTATAAAACCCATAATTTCTATCAACCTCTATAGCCTTACAAAACATCTGAGCACAATCATATACATGAACCATATCTTTTGAATAGTTTGGATCTCCCCACAATTCAATAGGTTCCCCCTTCATAGCTAAATTAATCATACGATAAAGAGGTCTTAACGTCTTAACTCCATTAGGATAATAATATTGATTAGGACTATAACTATATATTGTCGGAAACCTAAATACAAAATATTTAAGTCCATACTCTTGTAAATAATGTTCCATCATTTCAATTGCTGTATTTTTTGAAATAACGTACATTGCATGATCACCTGTATAACTAAAATTATAATTCTTATCCGGGGTAATAATTTTTCCTTGCTTTGCATCCTCCCATTTATCATAACAAGAAGTTGAAAACAGTATTCTATCAACACCTATTTTTCTGCAATACTCCAAAACATTATATGCTCCAACAATATTTGATTTAATATATTTATCTGCTTGATATCCAACCATATATGCTGGTATATCTGCCGCTAAATATATAACAGCATATACATCTTCTTTAGGTAATATATTAAAATCCTCTGACTTACTAATATCAACCGAATAATACTGCATATTATGTTTTTCAAAATAATCTGTTTTTCTTCTGCCAGACGCGATTATTTCATATTTTCCAGCAAAATACTCAGTTGCATATTTGTGAACATATGAACCAACATTTCCTGTTGCACCAAAAATAATAATTTTCTTCATTTTTCTTCTATATGATATTAACTTATCATATTATTCCTTTCTTTATAACCATATTTGCACTTATTTAACAAATAATAATTACTAAATAAGTGCATACCAATATATTATATTAATTTCAAAATACAATCAACCAAATATTTCATATCTTCCAAACTATATCTTTGATCCACTGGTAATGGTAAAATATTCTTTGCCATATCATATTCTAATTCATCATCAGTGCAAATTGCAAAAACTGATGGCCACAATATAGGAATATAAATTTTTCTCTCTTGTAATTTTTTACGCAAGACGCCTCCATTATTGACATATAATGGATACATAAATGCTCCTTGTGGAATTTTAAGTTGTAATTTATTAACTGAAAATAATTTTTCATTCAAATACGTGAAATTTTCTGTTCTTCTATTCTTTACATACTCATAATCTATTCCATGTAAAATGTTATTTGTCAAACGAGACATTAATTTTATTGGCTCATATTCAAAGAAATCATTATTTGCAACATACTCATTGTAAAATTCCGATGCACTTTTCTCATACCTTCCTAATAAAAAATGCATTCTATCATGCGATTCATCTATTGGCAAATTTTCTAATTTCTTATCTGTATATAAGATTGCCCCATCTGAAACGCCAAAAAATTTTCTACAAGTATATAACGTATCAACGCCCTTTAAAGGTTCTTGAAAATAGGCTTGAGCGTTATCGCAAATTACCCTTTTAAAATTATTCAAGATATCTTGAATACAAACCTGTCCATAAAAATTAACGACATATAACCATTCATCTGCAAGTTGTTCTTCTAATATCGGATTAAAATCCAAACCAATAGAATAATATCGTACATTGACATTATTTTGTTTAAAAATTAAATCACATGAATCACACATGAATTTTGGCATAAGAATATTTCTAATTTTTTTAGCCTTGATAACGTATGCCAATGCATTTCTTCCACAATTTAGTTTTATCCCATTGTCATAAAGCATTTTTCCCCTAAATGTATCCAACTCAATATATCCACCAATTTCTTTCATACCATTAAACCTTTTTAATACTATTTTTTATATATTAACATATAATATCATACACATTCAATTGTTCTAATCTATTTCTGTTATAAATTCAAAAAAATATTTCTAATAATAGCTTGATTATTTTACCAAAGGCAGGTTTTACCTGCCTTCATGATATTCTTTTACTTCATCAAATCTGCTGTATGAATCAAAATACGCAGGGTATGCTTTTGAAGTATTAAATACATTTTCAATTCTTCCGGCGAAACAGGATTTATTGGCAATAACGCCGTGCATTTTGACAAGATATTTTTCTGCTATAGTATTTTTCACTCTTTATTGACAATAATTTACGTCTATCTTACAATTAGTACATCACACAAAATAAGGAAGACAATTACAATGGCTAAATTAAATTGTTTTGTTGCACAGTCAGGCGGTCCTACTGTTGCAATCAACTCCAGTCTTGCGGGAGTAATTAAGGGTGTCGCAGACTCGGAAATATATGACACAATCTACGGTTCGGTTAACGGTATTCTGGGTATTCTTGATAACAGGATTCTTAATCTTTCAGAAAAAGTTCCTGATGATAAAGAACTTTTGTGTCTTAAGCACACACCTGCCATGTATCTTGGTTCATGCCGTTACAAATTACCGGATTACCACAGGGATGACAGCGATTATAAGAGAATTTTTGAACAATTCAATCGTTATAATATAGGAGCATTTTTCTACATCGGCGGCAATGATTCCATGGACACTGTGCTTAAGCTTTCGGAATATGCTTCTTTAATAGGCAGTGATGTAAAAATAATCGGTATACCAAAGACTGTTGACAATGACCTTATGGTAACAGACCACACACCGGGATTTGGTTCCGCTGCAAAATATGTTGCAACCTCCCTTCTTGAAATTGCACATGACACATTTATTTATGCGGTAAAAAGTGTAACCATAGTTGAAATAATGGGAAGGGATGCCGGATGGCTTACCGCCTCATCCGCACTTGCAAGAAATGGTTATAATACCGCACCTCACTTTATTTATCTGCCTGAGGTTCCTTTTGACAAAGACAAATTTATCGAAGATGCCAAAGAATTTCTTAAAACCAATAATAACCTTATTGTTGCAATTTCCGAAGGTATACGAGATAAAGACGGCAACTATATAAGTGCCGGAGACTGTGTAGCCGACCATTTCGGTCACAAGATGTTAAGCGGTGCCGGACAGGCTCTTGCTGAAATCGTAAAAGAAGAAATCGGTGTTAAAGTCCGTTCTGTAGAAGTCAATGTATTACAGCGTTGTGCAGCCCATGAAGCTTCAAAGACAGACCTTGACGAAGCTTTTAATTCCGGTCATAAGGCTGTAGAGCTTGCCGAAACAGGTGTTACCGCTTCAATGGTTACAATGACCCGTTCAAGCAACGCCCCTTATACCATTGAATACGGCTATGCCAGAATCGCAGGAATTGCCAATGAAGCCAAGTCAGTTCCTGTTGAATGGATTAATGAACGCGGTAATGACGTAACCGCTGAGATGATTGACTACTTAAAACCACTTATTGAAGGAGAAGTTACACTCACATATAGAGACGGAATTCCTGTATATATGGATGTAAGTCATCTTAAACCGGGAGTTCTCCCTGTAGAAAAAAGATAAATTTACACAAAAAGGGCGTTACCACTATTTGAAGTGGTAATGCCCTTTTCTATATTCTATTTATTAAACAGGCTCTCTGCATAATACACCGATTGCATGGCGTCTTTTCCATAAAAATCTGCTCCAATCATATCTGCATATTCCTGAGTGAGAACTGCACCTCCAACCATTATCTTACAATCGGGACATTTTTCCCTTAAAAGTTTTATGGTTGCTTCCATATTGACTACAGTAGTTGTCATAAGTGCACTAAGTCCTACAAGTTTGGCATCGTTAGCTATTACGGCATCAACAACATCCTCAGGCGGAACGTCCTTTCCAAGGTCTATTACATTATAGCTGTAATTCTCAAGGATAACCTTCACGATATTTTTTCCGATGTCATGGATATCACCCTTAACGGTTGCAATAACAACTGTTGCTTTCTTTTCTTCAGAGCTTCCGCTCTTTTTCATATATTCCTTAATTGCCTCAAAACCGGCTTTGGCAGCTTCAGCACTCATAAGTAACTGAGGAAGGAACATTGTTCCCTTTTCAAAACCTTTTCCCACAATATCAAGTGCAGGCACAAGATCTCCGTTAATTATATCCATTGGTGCTTTAGTTTTAAGGAGTTCAACGGTTTCTGTGTATGCATTTTCTTTAAGGCCCTTGACAATACAATCCGAGAGACTGAAATTTGCCGTTGTCTTAGGTTTTGTTTCTGCTGTTTCAGGTGCCACTGCGTATTTTTCAATATATTTTGTACACTGGCTGTCATTACCTGAAAGAACCATATATGTATCGTAAGACTGCATCATCGTCTTTGCATTAGGATTAATTATACCTGCCGACAATCCTGCCTGAAGTGCCATGGTAAAAAATGTTGAAGTAATGAGTTCTCTTTGTGGCAGTCCAAAAGAAATATTTGATACGCCGAGAACCGTTCTTCCGCCTCTTGCTTTAATTTCACGGACAGTATCAAGGGTTATATTAGCCGATTCATTATCCGTACTCATTGTCATTGTGAGCGCATCTATAACTATATCTTTAGCTTTAATTCCGTAAGTTGCCGCAGTTGCATATATCTTTTCGGCAATTTTAATTCTGCCCTCTGCGGTATCAGGTATTCCATCCTCATCAAGGCAAAGTGCAACAACCGCACCGCCGTATTTTTTTACAAGAGGAAATACCTGTTCCATAACTTCCTTCTTGCCATTAACAGAATTGACCATCGGCTTGCCGTTGTAGATTCTCATAGCAGTTTCCATTGCATTCATATCAGTTGTATCAATCTGAAGAGGAAGATCAAGAATACTTTGCAGTTCAAAAACAGTATCTTTCATCATTGCTGTCTCATCTATTTCCGGAAGTCCGACATTAACATCAAGAATGTGTGCTCCCGAATCAGCCTGTTTAGTTCCCTCTTCAAGGATATATGTCATATTGTGGTCACGTAATGCCTGTTTAAACTTGGATTTACCTGTAGGATTGATTCTTTCTCCGATAATTACGGGCACTTTTCCAATTTCTACCGCATGGGAATATGAAGACACAAGCGTAATATCTTTTTCCACAATAGGAATCGGCTTTAAATCCTTACATCTGTCGTATGTTGCCATGATGTGTTCAGGTGTTGTTCCACAGCATCCGCCGATAATCCATGCTCCGTCTTTTACAAGAAGCTCCATATAACCGGCAAATTCTTCAGGTCCTACATCATAAACCGTCCTGCCATTTTCAGATCGTGGAAGTCCGGCATTAGGATTGATAATAAGCGGTACAGAAGCGTATTCTGCCATTTCTTCAAAAATCGGTTTCATCTGTTCAGGTCCGAGTCCGCAATTCATTCCTATTGCATCAACATTAAGCCCTTCAAGAAGTGCTACGACTGCTGCCGGAGTTGCTCCTGTAAGCATTTTATGGCTTTCATCAAAAATAACGGTCGCAAAAACAGGAAGATCTGAATTTTCTTTTGCGGCAAGAACAGCCGCCTTAAGCTCATAGGTATCACTCATTGTTTCAATAAGGATGAGGTCCGCCCCCGCTTTGTCGCCTATTCGTACAATTTCCGCAAATACATCAACCGCATCAGCAAAATCAAGGGTTCCCATAGGTTTTAATAATTTGCCGCAGGAGCCTATATCAAGTGCCACATAAGCCTTTTTACCTGTTTCGGCAACAGCTTTCTTAGCATTGGCAATACCCGCTGTAATTATCTCTTCAAGATTATCAAACTTAAATCTGTTAGCGCCGAAAGTATTGGCATTAATAATATCCGCTCCGGCATTGATATATGCCTTATGAATATCTATCAAAATTTCCGGTCTGGTAAGGTTCCAGGTCTCAGGAAGCTCTCCCGGTTCAAGACCTCTTTCCTGTAAAAGGGAGCCTAGTCCGCCGTCAAAAAATAATATTCTTCTGCCTAATTCATCAAGGATGTTCATAAATATTCTTCTTTCTTATCTTCTATATTGGCATTCGGCATTACCACAGGCTTCACAGCCCTCCAAATGGCATTTTGTATCTATTTTACTAAGTCCCATAATGGCGGATACCGACTTTTCAGGAATCATTATTCCCCCTTCAGACAAAGTAATCCCTATTAATTTGGTGGCATTTATTGCATTAAGGAATTTTCCCTGATGACTTAATGCAAAATCTCCATATCCCGGACTGAATCTCGGTCTGACGTACAATCCCTCTTTTTTAACCTTTGCGGTTATGTCATTCTGACAGTCATTACAATAATCTTCGATTGCAGCTGCCGCCGCAGCCTGAATTACTGCAGCTTTGGCTATGTCAAGTTTAAGTGCTTTATTAAGAAGGCGGTCAACATCTGTTCCTAACGTTGCCGCAAAAAGAACGGCCTCACTACAGCCTCTTAAATTTTTTGCAAGATTATGGCTTTCAATGGTGAGGCCTGCTACAGATATCACGTCATCTTTTGATATAAAAACATCAAAGCGCCTGTAAACATTTTTGGGTTTGGCAGCCGCTTCAACTTCCTTTATGCAGTTATTAATTAATTCCATTACCTTGTCATCAGGAATATTCTGTCCGTATCCAAGGTAACGGATTACTTCTTTTCTGGTTATCATTTATTTAATAATCTCCGAAAGATTCTTCTGGATTCCCGCTGCTACTTCCGGCTTATTCATTGAATATACATGAATATGATTTATTCCATTGGCGATTAAATCAATAATCTGGTCTGTGGCATAAGCAATTCCCGCCTGCTGCATTGCCGCAGGATTAGTCCCAAAATGGTCCACAAGATTTCTGAATCTCTCAGGCATATTACTGCCTGAAAGCTTAAGTGCATTAGCAACCTGCGTAGCTCTTGTAATAGGCATTATTCCGGGTACCACAGGTACGACGATACCCCGTTCCCTTATCCTGTAAAGGAAATTATAGTAGATATTATTATCAAAAAACATCTGTGTCGTAAGGAATTCACAGCCTGCCTCAATCTTTTTCTTAAGGTTACCGATATCTTCCTTCTTATTAGCGGCATCAACATGTCCCTCAGGGTAGCATGCTCCTCCTATGCAAAAACTATCGCCGGCATATTCTTTTATTTCTGATATAAGCTCTGACGCATATCTGTAATGTGCAAAAGGATCTCCGTTATAATCTTTAGGTCTGTCGCCTCTTAATGCAAGAATGTTCTCAATTCCTTTAGTTTTCATGGCATCAAGAGATTTATGTATATCATCTTTATCCGCACCTGCACAGGTTAAATGTGCAATAGTGCATACATCGTATCTTTTCTGGATATCACCGGCAATATCTAAGGTGCTCTTACTTGTGCTTCCTCCGGCTCCGTAGGTAACACTCATATATGCAGGCTTCAATGCGGCAACATTCATTGCAGCATTATAAATTGATTCATAATTAGCTTCTGACCTGGGCGGAAAAACCTCAAATGAAACCGTTACTTTATCTGATTTGAGCAAATCAATAATCTTCATTGGTTCTATATCCTTTCAGGTAATGACGGATTATCTTTTTCTTCCAAGTATTCTGAGCAGATGGAGGAAAAGATTGGTTATATCAAGATAAATTGATATTGCACTGTCTACCGCATTGTCCACTGTCTTGATATATCTTTGTGCAACATAATAATCATATCCGATGTAGAGACTGAAAATTACTGCTCCAATCCATGAATAAATGTAAGAATCAATACCAAGGAATGTCATTACTATTCCGGATAAAACAAGCCCAATCAGTCCTGCGAACAATAAACCGCCGATTCTTGAGAAAAAGTTAGGATATATTATGCTTAAAGAAATCATACATCCTGTGATTATCGCGGTAAAAAGAAATGCAAGTCCTACTTCTTCCGCTCCTATTCCGCCGTAATATGAAACAACGGAAGCCACAACAAGCCCTACCGGCACAACTACCATATTATATCCGATAAAACTGACAACCGGACTCTTACTCTTATATGAAATTACCTGACCGCCAAATGCCAATGCAAAATATGCAATAAGGAAAATAAACGGATTAACGCTTGCAACAAAATCACCGCAAAAAGCACAAAGAACAACGTTCATTGCCACTCCCCATAACACTGTTGCTCCCAGTGTAAGGTTGTATATTCTGTCTGAAACAATTACATCACCACTATGAAAAACCTGCATCTCGGCTTTTCTTTCACTTGCCATACTCATATCAATATCCTCCTGATTTTTTTAAAATTATAACATAATTATTTTATCACTGCTATAGAAAATTCTTCCATTATACCGTCAAATATCTTATCGGATAAAAGATTACTCCTGCCGGCAAACTCTTCCAAGGTCACTCTGTCACCTTTTCCATGCAGAATAACAGTCACTTTGCCATCGCCTTCACCACAACAGTATATAATTATATTATTCTCATCATCTGTCCTGTATTCGGTTATTGTGCCCTGTGCTATATCTTTATATTCCTTACGGATTGCAATAAGCTTTCTGTACAGACTGTATGTATCTTCATCCTGATATTTGGAATCCCACAACATTCCACGTCTGTTGTCAGGGTCATTTCCCCCTCCGATTCCATATTCGTCTCCGTAATATATAAAAGGCATACCGGGTAAAAGCAGCGACATTGCCGCAGCAAAACATTGTTTTTTCCTATCATTACCGCACATTGCAAGAAAACGCGGAGTATCATGTGTATCAATCAAATTCCACAACACATTGAATATCTGTGATGGAAACATTCCTCTTATATGTCCTATGTCTTCAACCGCTTCGCTTGCTGTTATACTGCTGTCCATAACATAATCTTTTACCAGACGCCAGAAGCTGTAATTCATTATGCTGTCCCATTCATCACCGTCAAGATAATCCCTGCCGTGCTGCCAGTCTTCTCCAACAATGAGGGCATCTTTTTTGACACTGCGGATTGCTTTTCTGAATTTTTTCATAAATGAATGGGAAATCTCATCTCCGACATCAAGTCTCCAGCCGTCTATGTCACATTCCTCAATCCAGTACTTGCCTACGTTGGTAAAATATTCTGCCGTTTCGTCATTGGACATATTAAGTTTTGGCATTCCGCCATAATATGCAAAAGTAAGATATCCCGGAATTTTAGTTCCCGAACCCATATTGATGGGATATTTTTCTATATAATACCAGTCATAATACCTGGAACTGCTACCATTCTTCATTACATCCTGAAAAGCAAAAAAATCGGTGGCTGTATGATTAAAAACTCCGTCAAGTATAACCTTCATACCCATTTCGTGGCATTTTTCCACAAGCTCTTTCAGGTCTGCCTTAGTTCCCAGATCAGGAGATATCTCATAATAATCTACAGTATTATATTTATGTGTTGACGGAGATTTAAAAATCGGCGTGAGATATAATATATCTATTCCAAGTTCCTTAAGATGGTCCAAAGTATTAATTATTCCTCTTAAATCACCTTTAAGGTCTGCTTTGTCTCCTATTGGTGCTTTATACCAGACATTCTCCGGTACATGCTTTGTTGTAGCATATCTTGCAGGAAAAATCTGATATACAACCTTACCTGCCGCCCAATCAGGGACATCAATTCTTTCTTCTTCCCTTAACTTGCATGTGCAGTTATACATTCTGTCAATGTCTGTTATCTCATTTCCGGAAAAACATTCACTTCCGATGAATACCTTTTCTCCGTCATTTCCTGTTATTTCAAAATAATATCTTATACATCTTATGCTGTAATCAAAGTACACCGTTGTCTCATAATAATCGCAAAGCCTGTCTGTTGCGATTTTTTTCATCATATGTGCCTGCTTCGTATCTTTTACTTCAGGCTTCATATACTTATCCAATGTATGAAGTACAATTTCCGATACATCGCTTTTTTTAGTCTGTATTCTAAATAAAAAACCGTTATTTCCAACTGATAAGCAACATCTTTTATCTGCTATATGTCTTATTGCTGAAAGTTCCATATCTACTCCTTAAAAACCATTCTTTAGGACAGCTTATTTCCCGCAAAGATATCTTTTTTCAAAAAATCTTTGATTAACTCCACATATCCAAGGCCCGTTTCTCTACCTATCATATATACCCTGTCTATCTCTTCGGTTCTGGTCTCCATACTTCCTATATTAAGAGCTTCCGGTGGTCTGATTACCAGCACTTTTCCTTCTTTTTCCCTGCTCTCAATGTAGCTGATTGTGTCATTATATCTGAAATGTCTGTCTCCCATTGATTTTACCATATTAGGATACTTGTGTAAAAAGATTTTTGCTATCGGCATAAATTTATTTTTTTGTTTTACATAATGCAGGGGCTGGGTCAGTATTACAACATTCCGGTCAAATCCCTGCTCTTCCATAAATTTAAGTGGTATTGAATCTCCTATTCCCCCATCTAACAGATTATGCCCATTAATATTCACCACTCTGGACACAAGGGGCATGGATGCAGATGCTCTGAGCCATTCAATATCTTCCCGCTCTCCGTCACTGCATTTATGATATACAGCTTTTCCCGTAACAACATCAGTTGCCACCGCATAAAATATCATTGGATTAGCCTTAAAGGCTTCCTTATCAAAAACGTCCAGTTTTTCCGGTATTTCATGGTAACAAAAATCCACATCATAGGCATTTCCCGTTTTTCTAAATGATTTCATGCTTCCGTATCTGTAATCTTTGCAATACTGCCTCGTATACCTATAGGCTCTCCCAATCTGTTCTGACTTATAATTACATCCAAGCACAGCTCCCGCCGATACGCCGATTGCCCCATCAAAGGTTATCCCTGCCTCCTGCATCACATCTATAACTCCGCAGGTAAACATACCTCTCATTGCTCCGCCTTCCATTATCAATCCTGTCTTCATTGATTCTCACCATCCAATTTATTTTAGTCCTAAAAAATCTAACAGTCCCTCACATCCTTCTACCACATCTTTATAGGTCTCGTCAAATCTGCCCGTATACCATGGGTCTGCAATGGACCTGCCCGGTTTTCCTGCAAAATCCATCAGGAGCCTAATTTTATTATCTTTGTCGGGTCCCGTTATCATTATTGTATTTCTTATATTATTACCATCGGCGCACAATAAATAATCATAATATCCGTAATCTTCTTTTGTTACCTGCCTTGCCCTTTTCCCGGTAAAATCAGTATATCCCGTCTTTCCTATCCCGTGCTTCAAAAGTTCCTTCTGTGCCGGTGGGTAAACCGGATTCCCTTTGCCGTTCCATATCTCTTCCGTGCTGGTGGCTGCTGATGCTATCTCCAGAATGTCTTTCAAGCCCCGCTTCTCAGCCATGTCTTTTAATATATATTCTGCCATGGGGGAACGGCAGATGTTGCCGTGGCAGATGAAAAGTATTTTAATCATATATCTAAAGCCTCTCTAAATGCTTGATTTTACTGTATTTTCAGCATTTACAACAATTCTGTAATATTTCTATGATAGTGTTTTTGTTCACATTTTCAGCATATTTTGGAATAACTTTGCATAACTTTTCCTTCGTTTGGGCTAAATACCGGGCTATTTTTAAAACTTTTAGCCCACAACCTTTTTCATCTCTTCTAAGGCATCTTCAAACTGTAAATGAGTATATGTATTAAGGGTAACTCCTATATCTGAATGTCCCATAACATATTGTAATGTCTTTGGATTCATTCCAGACTTTGCCATATTAGAGCAGAAGGTGTGTCTGCAAACATGAGGTGTAATACAAGGCATTTGTACTTTGTAAATACTGTTATACTTCTCACGGATGTGTTGGAAATACTTTTCCCAATGTAAAGCAACCATAGGCATATCATTCTTATCTAAGAACAAAAATCCACTATAACCATCTATCATAGGCTCAATCTTTGGATGCTTTCTACTCTGAATAATCCTACGAAAACAATCTGCAACATCTTCTTTCATAGGAACATATCTTTCACCCTTTTCAGTCTTAGGTGTTAATATCTCATATTCCATATTGCGTGTTCTTTGTAATTGATGGTCGATCTTAATTCTCTGCTTGTCAAATTCAATATCATTTACTGTTAATCCGACAAATTCAGAGACACGCAATCCAGTATTAAACAAGATATAAATTCCATCATAGTATTTACAGAAATGCTTATCCTCTTTAATAAACCTCAAAAAATCTCTCTGCTGTTTTCTTGTGATAGCTTCTCTCGTCACACTATCATTCACAACTACTGTTGCAAGCTGGAACTCAAACGGATTCTTTCTTATTAAATCATCGTCAACTGCCATTTGAAAAGCTGGTCTTACAACACCTCTGATAGAATGAATGCTGCTATATCCTCTGCCATCATCCTGTAATTTAATCAACCATGCTTTAGCATCTGACAATTTAATTGTATCAATTCGTTTTGCTCCAAATTTTTCTTTCTTAATTACATTGATAACAAATTTATAATTCGCCTGAGTGTTATGTTTTACACCTCGTTTTTGACTAATATATCTCTGTACCAGTTCTAATACCGTCATATCTCCACCATTAGTAGAAACTGCATCACATAATGCTTTCTCAATAACCTTTTCTTTTTCTCTAAGAGAAATATCTTTTCGTTTCCCCTTTGGGTATGGATCAGATTCAGTCAATCTCCAACTATATACCGACTTCCTCTTTCCAAATGAATCATTGTATTTATAACGGTATCTTCCATCTTTATCCTGGCTCTCCCCAGTCGCTAACTTACGACCTTTGTTGTCTCTTCTAATTTCTGACAATCCGTATCTCTCCTTTCATACAGAAGAGCCTCGGTATGATACTTCTTAATATATCATAACCAAGGCTCAAAATCTATTAAAAACCTATATAATCAGCACTAAATGGCTGTCAATTTCTCATCTACAAACTTTTCAAATAACTGTCGTTTTATGCGTGGTCTTGTACCATTCCACAAAATAAAGTTGTCGTTTTCGTGTTCATCAACAATCTTTCTAATTTTTTTATCACTAAATCCAAAATATTCTGCTGCTTCTTGAACAGATAATGTGTACTTCTTCCAAATCGGTATTACACAACTTGTTCTTTCTTCTTGCTCTGTCATTTCTATAAAAATCACACTCCTTAATTTACACATATTGCTAATTTTCTTTTTCCCAATACTATGATAAAATATTACCAAGCAAACTGTGATTACATGACCACATTGTAGTCCATAGCACGACAGAATGCCTAATATTATTTATCATGTGGAAGTGCCAATGTAGAATAGGCACTATTTTTTGGAAATAAATATCTAGCCCATTCGGGCAATGCATTTCCCTAATGTTATGAAATTTCTACAGAAGGGAGGGTAGAATTGTTAGTAGTACTAACACAATTTTTTAAAGTCTTAGGTTGTGCTGGGTTATGCTACTTTGGATGGTTGTTTCTAAAATTAATAGTCACAATACTAATTTGTAGACATCCTGAACTCAGTAATGAGAAAGTAAAGTACATAACTCGTATGATAGCCAAAGACAAACACCAATCTAAATAATTCTATTTTGTATATGCCATTTATTTCCTTTTTTTCCTGCCACACTCTGAAATATGAGTGTGGTTTTCTATTTCTTACCTGTATAGTATCTGTTCAGCTTGATAATATCTCCTTCAGATAATATGTCTGTGACTGTATCTAAAAACGCTGTCAGAATTGTATCTGCTGTTTCTGGTGATACAATCATTCTATTATCATTCTCAACCTTTTCAATAATCCGTCTCACGATACCAGGCTTAATAATTTCTTCTTTCAATATGTTTCTTCCTCCAATCTTCCTATGAAATCACTATTTCTTATACCACGTTATATAGTGGCTTAAATGTGCTTATATGGCTCATATTCGGCTTCAAATAACTTTTATGTGTATTTGATTTAAGGCACTAAAATAAGTCCACATACTCATAATAAATACAAGTATATGAACTTATTTAGATGTCCTAATGTTCTATTTTTCATACCGATGCTCTCTGTTCATTTGTCCTAAAAATGGGCTAAAATCCAATGCTGTATTGCTCAAGCCCTAGTAAATAAAGCACTTTTAACAAGAAGTTAGTCTCCTGCCGTGGCAGATGAAAAGTACTCGTATACTCATATAAACTCCTTTCAAGAGGCGCTTTTCTGCTGCCATTTACAGCGATTTGCGCGGTGTTAATGCTTCTTTATGTATCGGTTATTTCTGTACATAAAATGCAAAACTTAGCAAAATATTGCAAGATGTGTACAGCAATCGTAGTAGAAACGGAGTAAAAAGCGGGTGGGGTTACTACTCAATTTTGACAAAAATCTCATATCCTTTTTCCAGTTCAATATCGGTTACTATCCCAACCTCACCATTGTCTACTTGATCTACATCCTTATCATTAAGCTGTATACTTACAATAGAAGTACAAATCCATTTTCCATCCTTTTTTGCATATATCATTTTTCCAACTTCCAATTTAACATTGTTAAGTGTCAATATACCTGCTTTAGGTTTCTTAAAATATTCCTCATAAATCCCCACTCTAATTAAATTCTTTGGAAGTAACGAAATAAGCCCCCATTTATCTAGTGATTCTCTTGTTTCTTTTTTCGTAAATATACCATTTTCTATCAACTTATATTGATTGTAAAGCTGCCATGTAGTAAGAAGACCTCTTTCATCATTTTTAGCATAATCTATTTGATTATCACTAAATGGAGGATTTTGTCTTAATGAAGGCCTTATATACCTTTGATGATTCACAATATAAATTGGCAATATTTCTTTGTCACGATGATCTTTTTCTCTTCTTCGTCTATGTTTTGCTACCTGTGAACATTCTGCATCTGTAGATGTTCCCCCAATACCTTTAACTTCAATAATAAATAATTTATCATCTTCCAAAATCTGTATATCTTCTCTTAAAATATCTTCATTTCCATCAATTGCTTCTACATTTGCAAAACCAAGCCACTTGAAGTATGTACATACAGCTTGAACTAACTTATCCCCTGTTTCTATCAACAAATCATTCAAAAATTTATACTTCTGGTCAATAGCATTTCTTCTCTCATTCAATGACTTAATTTTCGAATTATATTGTTCTTGAATTAAAGTCCGTTCTTTCTCAAGTTCAAGTATTTCTTTAGGTAAAAAATCTTGTTCTTTTATCCATTCAAACTCTTTTGATTCAGGGAAAAAATCTGGCAATATTTCTGGCAATACAGATGTTACTAACCTTTCAATCAATTCATCCTTCTTTTCACAAAACGGAAGCAACAGTTCATAGCCTGAATTTTCTGAATATCCTATATACGAAACTACCTCTCCATCTTGATTTTTTAACAATGGTACGAAATTAGGATCTGCAATTGATTTTTGAGAAGTTCTATCCCATTTTATTGGTAACTCAAAAATTACATTATATCCTTTAACATATTTTGCTATTAAATTTGCAAGATTGCTATTGTCTGATATTATTTTCTTTCCGAATTTTGATGTTGCACTAGCTTGAATAGTTTCATATATGTTATGTACTTCTTCACTAGGATAGCTATATTGATTTTGTTTTAACACTTCTATAATATTATATTTTTCCGAATAACTACTTCCCGCAAAAATAATTTTCAGTACTTTTGTTTTTAACTTGTCTTTCATAATTCTCAAAACAAGAGGACTAGGTCTAAATTCTTTCTGAGGAAAACTCAACTCAAATAAATATGGTATACCATTCGGTTCATCATCCTCTAAACAGTGTCTTGTATCATTCTCATTTTGTAAATCAATTATGACCACACTATATTCATGCAAATTACTTATCATACTATATTCTAGGTCAACATATCTCTTATTCACATATTTTTCGTACTCAACAGTTTTAGCCACTCCCAGATCACCAGTTGCAACAATATAATTCTGACTCAACCTTTCTGTTATTTCTCTGTTATTAACTATATATATTTGTGGTTCTTTATACTTTTCCATTTATCTTTCATCTCCAATCATAAGAAAGTATTATTCACATTCGTTTGTCTCTTTATGTTTTAATCTAAGCAAATACAACATTGCATAAGCACAATTATACAAGTATTCGATAAACAGTGAATCATTTAACGCCTCTCTCTTTTCTTTTGCCGCATTCAAATAATCATTGTGTCTTACATCAAAATACTCATTAGACAATTTCATTAATTCTTCCAACTCTTTTTTTACAACAGCATAAACTTTGCCATCCATATTATCACTCACACTCAAAGCCAATGTTTTATACCGCTCATTTCTACTGTCTCCTTGAGTGGATATAAGATATTGCAGTGCATCAATAATAAAATCTATCGCACTTTTCTTTTCCATCAAATCTTTGCTATTAATCATATCTTCCGAAAACTGTATTTTACGCTCAAACAACCTATAATCAATAATTTTATCAATAGGAAATGTTGTTTTATATCCTTGCTTTATTACAATCCCACTTTGTAATCTATATGGTAATTTAAATATTTTAAATCTATCATTTACTTCTATAGTGAATTTGTAATGACATTCTCCGGAGTTAATAATCCAATACTTATATGCAATCTCTATAAATGCCTTTATATCATTAAAATCACCTGTATTATTTTTCAACGAATCTGGATAAACTGTACCTCTATGCAAGGCAAATTCATGGTCATAATCCAAATCTAAAAGCCATATTCCTCCATCCCAATTATCCCATCGCAAATATTTACCATCCAACAGTTCCAAACCAGGTAATTCTGTTTCAAACCAATGAATAAACGAATTCCAAAATCTTTTCTCATTTACATTTTCTTCGATGCTTTTACCTTTATATTCGATTCCGCTGTCAGCCAAATACTTTATCAGCATTGCTCTCGTAGTGTTTGCATCTCTTATTTCTGTTCCTGTCCTTATCAATAAACTTCCTTGTAAATTTGGTATTCTCAACTTCTTTATCCTTCAGCGATACTCGTTTTAGTTTTATTGCTAATCCGCATAATTTGGAAATAAATTCTGTATATGCATTCACAGCATCCGGCTCAGACGCAAGTGGAAACTAGGGAAATGAAACCTGATTCTGGGTAATAACAACCTCCAACTGCTCTGCTCGGAATGCATGTTTAAAAAGCGTTTGTTTTCCCTCTATCAACTTCTGCAAATTTTCCAGCTTATCATCTGTAAACATGTTTCTTGGAACTGATATGCTTAATACATCTGCTTCCACAGTTTCATCCTCTGGCAGCTCTGATTGTTGTATGGGCTCACCTTTGTAAAACCGTTCTAAAATCAAGTCCAATTTACTTTCTGACAAATCCCCGGATGCATGAAACACTCCGTTCTTATCCAGAATGCAACTTCCAATCAGATAATCAAACTTGGGTGTTCTGGTATACTTCACCGGCATTCCAAGCAATTCACCTATGGCATAAGCCAGCTTCTTTCGTTCCTCACCTTTAACTTTAAAATCAATCTCTGAAATCATTGCACATACCACCTTTCTTTTTGGTATGTACATATATCACTCTAAATGAATAATAAAGCAAGTCAATTCTGAAATACTTTTACACAAAACACCATATTATTTGCGCACAAATATCTCCCCATATCCTTTAAAATCAAGTCTCTCCGGCAAATACTAGACAAAAAAGCAATACCCCCTTTGCAATTTCGCGAAAATACGCGTGAGAGGGGGCATCGGTCTTCCGCATTTAAAACATCAGAGATTTATACCGCCCTCTATCATATATCTTGTTTACACTTATATTATTACTATGCGATTATCTACAAACACTTTTTTCAACTCTTTAAAGTATTCTATTTCCGTCATTTTTCTTTCATTAAAATTAGTCTTGATTACTTGACATTTAGCAATGATGGAATCCTGAATTGGTTTAGGCGGTTGAGGAATCTTAACTTTCTTTACATACGGCACAGTCAGCTGTGGTATTACACTACCGGTATTTCCTATATTAAATGCCTTCAAAAAGAAATCCAGATATTCAGGGTAGATTAGGTTCTCATTACATACCATAACAATTAATCTTACAATAGGAGTAAATGGCGTTTCTCTCAAAAAAGAATAACCTACAGTTCCCCTTGCTGATAATGTAACGCATTTTTCGGTAACGCGAGCAGTCTTTGTATAGCCCAATATTCCTTCATTATTTGTTCCATTTCCAATAACAGGTACACAATAATCTGAATTTTCGTCTTCTACAAAATCATTTGGCTTGTCGCCTCCTGCAAATACTTTTTTGCATAGTTTATTAATACTTTTTATCTCATAATCACTTTTGAAATGTACTAATTTATTTTTGTTCCCTATCGTAATACTTGCATCAAAAACAGGTTTTTCAAAATTCAACATATCCACTAAGGAGACTAATGAAACATTTGTATTTCTTCCACTTTCATCCAAATAGATACTAGGAATTTCAAATTCTTCATTTTCAAATTTTTTCCTAATCAAAAAACATAATTTTTCTGGATCTTCTCTATCTTGAGGATTATATAATGGAGTTTGAATATAATTTATAGAATTAATATTTGCAATAGCAGCTTGATCCTCTTCATCTAATTCCTCATCAATGCTCTCACTGATTTGTGACAAATAATGAATACCTTCCTTTGTTTTTCTCTTTTTCCATTCATACCCTAAGAATGATGTTATCGAAGCCTTATTGCTTTTTCCATCAACTTTCTTTTCTGGCGATTTTATTACTAATACCTCTGTATTATGTGTATATAACCAATACCTAAATTTTTCTAATTCATAAGGCATTACATATTGTTCAAATGATATTCCTGGTACATATTCTTCTGGCTCAACCCATGGATGTTCTTTTCTATATTTTTCTGAACGATTACTCCATTTTACTTTTTCCTTATTAATTCTCTCATTATAAATATTTTTTTCAGATTCTGTTTTTTTATCGTATTCCTCTCGATATTCTTCAAAACACTCAAATGACAATATGTCTGCTCCATTCAATAGTGCACCATTATATAGACTTTCAAATTCTACTATGCTATATCCCATATACTCACAAAACGATTCTCGTAATTCCTTTGACTTCTCGAATTCTTCATCTATTTTTTCAAGTTTCTCATTTTTACTATATTGAGATATTATGTCGTCATAATACTCCGATATACAAAAATTAGTTCCCGATTTATCCAAAAATTCTTTTCGTCTTGCGAACAAAATAACTGCCTTTGTCCCAGTTGTTCCAAATGTAATCTTATTCATTGATACTATTGAAATTATTTCAAACTCTCTTAGAAGAATTTTTCGTGTCTCATAATCCACTCCACCATTATCTAAAATTCCTGCCGGCAAAATAATACCAAGAATACCATCTTTATCTAATAATTGCGAAGCCCTTTCTAAAAAGAAGCATTCTATCGAATCATTAGTAAGCATATTTTTTTCATCAATTCCATTAAACAAATGATAATTATTCCGTTCATCAGGTAGCAATGTATCTAAAAAGCCCTTTACACTAAAAGGAGGATTTGCAATTATACAATCATACTCGTGATTATAAATACCATATTTACTCAAATCAGATAATGCATCTGCATAAACAACTTTTATATTCTGTCCATACATAAAACTTGCTATTTTTGTCAATTTGCTCAATCTATTATCTTTATCAATCCCTGTGAGTTCATATGTTTCACCCTCATTATATCTTGCATATTCTGTTAAAAAGTGTCCTGCACCACAAGCAAAATCTATCACTCTCGCAGTTTCACGTTTCGGCAAACTGCGTACAATAAAATTTGTTACTGGAGTTGGTGTAAAAAATTGTCCTTCACTCTGATGCACTCCTGCCCCCAAAAACAATTCATAAAAGTCACCTAAAAACTGATTATCTTCACTTTTCGTAACATAAATATCTTGGAGCATAATTACCACTTGAAGTAAAATATTAAAATTATTATAAAACAACTTTTCGTTATATACGTCAACAAACGCAAAATCATTATTAGTAAAATATTTAAGTTTTCTAAACAAACTGTCTATTTTTTCTTTTGCCTTACCTTTGAGGCGCAACTCAAAAGCTTCATCGATTTCTTTTTGTTCTACGTAAGCAACTTCATCTTTTAGAAACTCTTTCATTCCTTCTGAATAGAGTTTTTGAAGTCTATCAATCAGTTCAAAAGGACTATCATACTGTTTACCTTTCCAATAAAATTCTAATTCATCTTTAATTCCTTGTTCTAATTGCATTTCATCTACTACTTTACACAAAAAAAGATTAGATAGTATATTGAATGCATTTTCTCTATTACTTACCGTAAACATTCTTAAAATAGATGCATATTTATGAAATTTTTTACTAATATCAACCGAAGAAATAGGCTCCAAATCTTCAAAAGTGTACTTACTTTTTCCGATAATGTATGCTGTAGAATCTTCGAACAATCCTTTGGTTGCAAAATCTGAAGAATAGGTTTGTTTCCAAGCTTCCCATTTTTGTTTTGCTGTATCAGCTTCTTTAAATCCTTTTATGCTTTTATTCCCTATTGTTTTACATTGTTTCAAGTATTCATCATTATCTTGAACATTAATCAAATAGTATTCTGGTAAAACCTTTTCATCAACATAGTCAGCCGTATATAAGCATAAATATTTCGAATCTGGCCTTTGTTGAAAGTATGAAAACAACTGATTCTTTGCACTTCGCAACATATTTGACCATTCCTTTTCAAATTCATTCTTTTTTTCTTCTTGAGCAGTTTTACACTCAATTATTACTAGTGCGTATCCATCGTTATCTTTAATTAATATATCCGCCTTACCACCTTTTGCCTCTCTTCCCAAAGGCCATTTAGGCTCTAATTCGATATCCTGTGCCCTATACCCCTGCTTTAACAATCTATAAACACATATAAGAACAACAAAATTTTCTGGATGAGAAAAATTAGTTGTTGTATGATCATTAATAATTATTCCATCCGCCTTTTCACCTGCATCAATTCTATCTCTTGATACAGAATTCTCAGGATAATGTATCTCTTTCTTCTGAAAATCAACTTCTATTTTTTCACCATTATCAAACATATATATATACTTATTTCCATTATTGCTAAAACCTTCCATTTCAAGAACATTTTTCAAACATGCTAATGTAATCATCTATTTATCTCCAATCTTTTTCATTATGTTCATTTAGAACTCTTGTTGCCTCTTTATGTGCCGTTCTTCTAATAAATTCACTATATGACGCATATGATTCAATTCTTGCTGCCAATTTTAATTTTTCTAATTCTTCTTCACTTACTCTAATACTCATAGAAATTGTCTTATTCGTTCGCATATCATCCTCTATAAATAGTATCATTCGTGTGCAACATTTACAATACATTTCTGCACGCAAGAAATAAAAAAGATACAATCCAGATAATCCCCCACTGACGATTGTATCTTTTACCATTGATATTCCATCCCCCCTAGTCTAAACAGCAATATTTGCAATGATTTCCGTCATATTATGCCATACTCTGCACAAGTTGCAACAGTATAATTTATAGTAAAACCAGAATGCCGTGTCAACATAAAATCAGCAGGCACTTTTGCACCTGCTTCAACACATTTTTGCTACACAATTTTCTATTTTTCTCCCTACTCATCCGTATAAAAACCGTAGTCCCCAACCTATCACTCCATCACGCTTTTCCCCACTTTATCGCACTTCATCGCCATTTATAGCTGTACTCAAAGCCCTGCCGTGGCAGATGAAAAGTACCTTTATCATAGTTTTATTTCTCCTTAATTTGCCTCGGGATGAACTGTTTTGCAAGGGTTTCCGAGATTTTCAGTTTTCGCTCTCAAAATGCAGAATGTTACAAAACAGTGCAAAAAAAAGCAAGTTGTTACCACCGCTTAGTAGTAAAAGAGAAATGTTTACTACTAAGAGATATTTTGATTTATCTCTTCTAGTTCATGAAGCATAGCACTAATTTGTTCTTTTAGTTTTCCCCATTCATCCGGTTCAACAATAACTTGTTGTAGGCCAAGATCTAATATGCTCAAATCAACACTTATTCTCTTTTCCTTTTGTGTAACATAGTTTGTCTTGTAATATGCTTGATGAAAATCAACCAGCGTTATAGATGGATATTTATTACTTTCTATTATTTCTCCATCTCTTTCTTCCAAAAACATCCATGTAATACCATCAGTAAAAATAACATATTTACATGAGCTAATTTCTGCAAGAAGCTCACTTTTGTTATCAACTACAAAATCTGATAATTTCCTGTAGACTGTTTCATCCTTTATAAATACTGGGTTCTTTGTTTCAACCATTAATAAGGGTTTAATAGGATTTGAAAAACTATAACTTTTAGTAACAAATATATAATCAGGAACAACATACTCATCATCACCTTTAGGTGCACAAATAGTGTGCATTCTTTTCTTACTTTCGGTTTGATTTTCTGTTCTAGGACCACAACTTCTATCATCATAAATAGGTACAATTTTCAATTTTTCAGAACAACACATTTGAAAAAACGGAATAAAAACCTCGGAAAGATAATGTTCATGATTACAGTCTCTATGAATCTCTGTTAATCTTGTTATGAAATCCAGATAAGATATCTTTTCTGCGTTTGAAACTATCTCATAATTAGCATCTTTATTCATTATCATAATCCTTTCATTGTCATCCTTTTGTAATCGTCAAAGTTGCAGTAATGCTCCATTCAAAAAAGGTAAACAACATCATCTGCTTCCTGCCTTCATAAACACAAAGAGCAATTATTTATTTTCTTTTGCAGCATTAAATAAAGTTTTTCGCATTCCTTCTCGCCATTCCTCATTAGCTATACACATTCCCATATAGCAATGTTCGTTAAACATACAGACCTCGCAGACTAATTGATCTACAAACTGCATGAGCATATCGTCATCACTCGGCAATTCATAAGATTCAATCTTTTTAACATCACAAGGTTTTCTTATTCCAAATGATATCTGTCTCCCATTACCAGTCTTTAGATAACGATAAATCTCTCCTCCAAAGGATAAGCAGTCACCCTCCTTATAATCAACAAAAGGCTCAATAGACATCCAGACGTGGTCTTCTTTTCCTTCATAACAATCTCCATCCATAAGTCCGCCTGATATATAGATGCGATTGAAAACGACCTTGCCCTTCTTTTTATCAAATCTGCTAATCTGACCTTTGAAATCACACCAAGCTTTACTATAGTAGCAATACTCAAAACAATGCCTTCTAGAGTTCCTAGAATTAAACAGAGCTTGCAAATACTCCTCGTAGGATAAGTGCTCACCATTATACACATCCTTCATTGCATCATCGGACATATCTATAATGCCGAACTCCGTTTGCAAATGATAATCGCTGTGGCTATACTCCTCCACAAGCTCTTTCCATCGTTCTTCATCCGATGGTTGATGAATAGGTTCAGTAGATTTTCCTTCTACCTCTTCCCACATTGCATTAATGCCTTCTTCGTAATGATTCATATCATCTACCTCCTTAAAAAGTGCTACCTTTGGTAGCCTGACATTTTAATCTCGGTAACCGATTGGCATACACTATAATTATATCAGAAAGTACGAATTTTTTCCACAAAAATAACGCCCCAGAACTTAATCCGGAGCGTTACCAATCTTTATCCTTATACACCTTTGAACATTTTCTGCGACATCGGGTTCTCTTTCTTCTGCTCAACCTCCGCCTGTGCCTTCCTGAACTCTTCCATCCGCTTCAATTCTTCCTCAGCATCATCGAATCCGATATGCGTGTACACATTCATTGTAACCGATATATCCGAATGCCCCATGAGGTACTGTAATGTCTTTGGATTCATTCCCGATTTTGCCATATTCGAACAATAGGTGTATCTGTATACATGAGGCGTGATGTTTGGCATCTGCACCCGGTAGATATCATTGTATCTGCCAACCATATGGTTGAATCGGTGCTGCCAGTGCATTGCCACAAGTGGCATTCCATTATCATCGTAAAATAGGAATCCACTATATCCATCTATAGACTTCTCCACTTTCGGTGCATTTCTGTCCTCAATGATCACCTGAAACATTTGTGCCACATCCTCTGTAATCGGCAACACTCTTGTTCCTGCATCCGTCTTTGTGGTTTCTATAATATACCACATATCCGATGTTCTCTGCAACTGATGGTCGATATTTACAGTTCTGTTCTCAAGGTCAATGTTCTTCAGCGTCAGTCCACAAAATTCTGATATTCGCATTCCCGTATGAAAGAGTATGTACACCACCTGTTATGAAGTGACCTCTTGTCAAGAGTAAATTGCAAGA
>ULWD01032827.1_pt1 | contig 30392 bp, 38 predicted proteins | sample 1960011 | NCBI WGS metagenome assembly ULWD01 (sample SAMEA4835803, study PRJEB28245) | human gut metagenome | biome: gut microbiome; material: fecal sample | place: Denmark | collected 2008 | reverse complement strand
TTTTTAAAATAATTAAGTATTGATAAATATATTTATAAAAATTTAATAATATAAAGAAAAATTATTTATCAATATTTTTATGTGAATAAGAATGCGAAAAACATACATAATATCAAGGAATCAAGATGTAAAAGATTTGCAAAAAATGTATTTACAACTAAAAATGACTATGATATAATTACACTAATTATTAAGAGAGGGGCCAAAATATGAATCAAATATTGTCAGTTGATAATAATAATAGTAGCAATAATTATAAAAATAATAAAGGATATGGAAGTGGAAAAAAAGCAGATATAAAAACTATTGTCATACTTTTTTGCATTATTTTAATAATTTTTGGTATTTTTATTATAGGGAATGGTGCATATTCAATGTATAAAAACAAACAGAAAGATAACCAAGAGAATTTAGGAAATGCGCCAACAACTTCTGAGGAAGAAAAAATAACTTTGCAGATGGTTTCTGATAGAGAGATAAAACTTATTGTTTCAAATGTAAATAATATAAAATCAATAAAATATAGTTGGAATAATGATGAAGTAATAGAGCCAAAAGTAAAAAAATATTCAAATTATGTTGAAATAGAGAATATAGAAGTACCACCTGGAACAAATACAATACATGCATTAGTAATAGACGAAAATAATCAAGAAATAAAATATGAGAAAGAATTTACTTCTCCAGAAAGACCATATATAAAGTTATCTTCTGAAGAAAATGCTATAAAAGTTGCAATTACAAGCAAGACCAATATATCAAATATATCTTATTATTGGGATAATGAAGAGGCAAAGCAAGAAAAAATAAATGCTCCAAAGACAGAAAAAACATTTGAAATTAATAAAACTGGTGAGCATGAATTAAATATAACAGCAGTCGATGATCAAGGAAATGAAGCAACTAAAACTAAGAAAATAAAAGTAGTTAAAGCTCCTGAATTAAAGGTTACAACAGATAATCAGTATTTTATAATAAGAGCTTCAGATGAAGATGAGCTATCTAAAATAGTTGTAAATTTGAATGGAACAGAAAAGGGAAAGACATTAAGTCAAAAACAATTTGAAATGAAAGTTCCTTTAAGTAATGGAGAAAATAGAATAATAGTTACTGTATATAATAAAAGTGGTGTAACAAAACAAACAAAATTGAAATGGACAAAGGAGTAAGCAATGATTAACGAAGTATATATAATTGATGATGATGAAACATCTATAGTTATATTTAGAGAATTATTTAGAGATGATAAAGAATACAAATTTATAAGTGTTAAAACACAGGAGATAGATATTGCTCTAAAAAATATTCCATCATTAATTGTTATAAATGAAGATGCTATAGATAGAGATTCTGTTGAACTTTGTAGACAAATTAGAAAAGATGAGGATAATACAATAACACCAGTAATTGTTGTTTCATCAAATGGATCTAGAGAGCATAGACTACAATTGCTTAATGAATCAATAGAATATTTTATAAAAAAACCTGTAGATGAAGGATATTTATACTATACTGTTAAAAATTTAACAAGATTGCTTACAATAAATAGAAGAATTAGTCCACTTACAGGTTTACCTGGAAATGTTCAAATACATGCTGAAATGAAAAAAAGATTATTAAAAAAAGAGGAGTTTTCAGTTTTATATGTTGATTTAGATAATTTCAAAGCATATAATGATGTATATGGATTTTTAAAGGGGGATCAAATAATAGGATTTACAGCAGAGGTTATAGTTGATTCAGTACGAAAGTTTGGTACAGGCTTTGTTGGACATATTGGTGGTGACGATTTTGTATGTATAGTTCCATATAAAGATACAGAAAAATTATGCAAAGAAATTATTGCAAGATTTGATCACGAAGTAACAAGATTTTTTACCGACGTAGATAATGAAAAAGGTTATATTGAGGTAGCAAACAGAAAAGGAATAATAGAAAAATTCCCATTAACATCTATTTCAGTAGCAGTTGTTGTTGCTGACAATAATAGATTTGGTAATATTCTGGAAATAGGAGATGTTGCTGCCCAAGTAAAACATGCTGCTAAAAGCGTAATGGGAAGTAGTTATGCCATAGATAGAAGAAAAGTAAATTTTAATTCATAAAGTGGAGGTATATTATGTATGAAAGAAGCGCAATAATACTTGATAAGTATTTTGAAAATCTATTTGGGTATACACAAAAGAATAACTTAAAAGAAAACTATAAAGATTATGCGAAATTAGTTGAATGTTCTGAAAAATACACAATAGCTACTGAGTCAGAAGATAAAATAATGAAAGAATATGATGAAGTAGCAGATAAAATAAAAAAAATTCAAAAAAATCAAGAAATATTAAGTAAAAAAAGCGCTGAAATTCAAGATGAAAGATACGACGTTTTTCAAAACATTGCAGAAGAATATGAAAAAATAAAAAAACGTTTTGAAAAGATCGATAATGATACAGAAGAAAATAATAAAAAAATAAAGCAAATTGAGCAAGAATTTATTAATGTAATATCTGATTTTTCTAAAAAGAGCGAAGAAAGAAATAATTTAGGAAAAGAAAGAAAAATAGTCGAACAAGAGTACAGTAAAGCATTAAATACTGCTTTAGAAACTTATAAAAATATAGATAAAGAAAATTTAAAAGTTGCAAGAGATTTTGAACAAAGAGACTTTAACCAAATTGAAAAAGAACTTTATGAAAAAATGAAAGCAAATGGTCTTAAAGAAAAAGTAGCTTTTGATTCAAATGTAATGAAAAATGCTATTGATTTAGCAATTAATATAAGAAAAAAAGAAATTCAAATATTATATAGTATATATGAGAAAACCACTAGATTATTTTCAGAAATAAAAAATAATAGTGTCAAGATTGAAAGACATAAAAAACAAATAAAAGATGCAAAAAGTAAGCTAGATTTTTTGAATGCTTTAAAAGAGTATTTGATACAATATCTAGATAATGAAAGGTTATCAGCAGTAAATGGTGAACAAGAACATAAAAAAATGATGAAAGAAGCATGTAAAAATTTTGAAAGTGATTTGGTACAAATTAATAATATGTATGAATTATTACTAAGAGAAATTGCCGGAAAGGCCACAAAAAAAATGTACAAAGAATTGTATGATGTCGAATATTTGAATAAACTAAAACAGAATTCTATAGAGTTTGAAAAACAAATAAGTAAACTTAATCTTATGGGTACTGTAATTGATCCAAATCATTGGAGAAATGAAGGAATGGAAAAGATTTATAAGGTTTTCTATAATGATGTAGTAGACGTTTATGGAAGAAATCTTTCAGAATTTAAGATAGATGAGACGAATAAAGAAGATAAAATAATTAATCAGGAAGATGGTGAAAACATCAATAATCAGAAAGATGAAAAATCAAAAGAAAATGAAGTAGAACATATTGACGATAAAAAAGAAAAAATAACAGATGTAGATGATGAAGAAGATGAATTCGATGAAAAAATTGATATGATCTTGGGATTTGGAAAAGAAGATAAAGATGAAGATGATAAAGAAATAAATGCAGATGAGGATGATTATGATATTGATCTTTCAGATTTAGATGACGATGATTGGGATGACGAAGATGATGAAAGTACTGACTGGGATGACGAAGAATATGAAGACGATGATGAATGGAATGAAAAAGAAATTCATAAAAATAACAAAGAGGATGAATTGGTCGAAGATGATTTTTGGAATGATGAAGATATACGATCTGAAGAAAATGAGAAAGATCCGAGTTATGATTTTGACGATGATTATGAATTAGAAGATAAAGAAGATTTAAAAAATAAAGTTGATAAAGCTAAAAAGCAAAATATGAATCAAATTATAGGATATAAAAATGGAGATAATCCATGGGATGATGAAAAAAATCAAAATTCAAAATCAACAAAAAAAGTTACTAAAGGAAAACACGGAAAAGGAGAAGAAAAAAGTAAGGGGTTACTTGGAAAATTTTTAAAATAGATAATATATCGAGAATAATGTTATAATTATGTAAAAACCACGTAATTTATGTTATATATTTAAAAAAGTGCATTTTGAAAAATGCACTTTTTTCTAATTATATAGAGATCTTTCATGAGAATGCTGGCGTGAATAATCATGCTCATTTTCATATGACTTTAGAGCTTCCTCAGGTGTTTTATTTGGATAGATCTTTTTTATGTAATTTACAAAAGAATTTTCATCAGTAAAGAATTGTTGTTCTAGTTCTTTATTATCATTATAATATTCAATTAAAATTTTATCATCATCTGAAGTATCATGATTTATTTTATCGTCGACATCAATATTTGAATTGTGATTACCTGTTTCGTCATTTCCATCAACGTCATCAACTGTTAAATTATGATTGCAATTTTCATGAGTGTCAGCTTCGGCGGATTTTTGATCAGCATGATATTTTCCGGCTTTGTAGGAATTAAGAGTCTCTTTAACTTCAGGTCTTGTATTATATGTACTAGATGTTTTTAAAGGTGCAGTAACTATAGATGTTTCTTTTGAATTTGTACCTTGAGTTACAGGAGCTTGTCCAAATCCTAAATCAATTGTTCCCATAGCTCCAATATCACATGTTAAAATATAATTTTCATTTGCATATGGGCTCTTTATTTTGTACATCGAATTTATTTGAGTCTTTTTAACATCTGAGCCATCATAATTCGATGCATAAATATTGTTTGTTGGAAGTGTTCCTGCTGTTTGAACTAAATTGTCACATGGTAAAAAGTTTCCATCTTTATCTTCAATTAAAAATGTAAATCTTGTTGAGTTTCGATTGTCTTCAACAGCATCAGAATATACGCATACAAGTTTTCCATTGTCAGGGACACCTAAAACGTCACCTAAAGTATATTTATCATTTATTTTTTGACTTAAATCAGTTTCTTGTTTGATATTTGGATTATTTTTTTGTTCATTATTCTTAACAGCATCTTTTTTAGAAGTATTTTTTATTTTTATTTTATTTTTATCAGAATCCTTTTCATTATTATTTTCAATAGATGGATTATCTATTTTAGCAATAGAAAGAATTTTCTCTTTAGGAATATTAAGTTGTTTAGAAATTTTGTCTAATTCATTATCTAAATCGTTTAACGAAACAGAATTTTGATAATCTAAATTATTAAGTTGTGTCAATAAATCAGGGATATCTTTATTAGTATTGTTTATAATACTATCTACAGAATAAGGTGAAGCAATAATTCCATTACCATCTTGTAAATCCCAAGCTAAGACATTATTTTTATCATCAATAAATTTTATAATCTCTTTATTATTGGCAACAGTTTCGATAGAAATGTAAATATCATTTTTTATCATTATTTTAGTATTTGTTGTATTATCTACTTCAACTGAATCGATAGATCCAACAAATTTTACATCTTTTAGAGTAAGTTTATTAGAATTGCTATTATAAAAGTTTTGTTTAATATTTTGCATATCTTTATAAATTTTATAATCTATTTTTTTCATAGAAATTTTCCCTTCTTTTAATAATTATAAGTTATTTATATATAATAACAAGTATATTATAACATAAATAAAAAATTTTTTAAAGTAGTTGCATTAAAGAATTATAGTGTGATATAATAAAAAACGATTATTTGTTTGGAATATTAAGGAGAATTTTTATGAATATAATGTTTGTTTGTACTGGAAATATTTGCAGGAGTGCTATGGCAGATTGGATGTTGAAAGATAAAATACAAAAGAATAATTTAAAAAATATTGAAGTTTTTTCAAGTGGAATATATGCTTCTGAAGGAGATAAACCTACATATGAGGCAGTTGAAGTAATGAGAGAAATTGGAATAGATCTAAAAAAACATCATGCTACCAATACAAGAAATTCAAATATTACTAATATGGACTTAATTCTAGGAATGACAAATAGTCATAAGGAAGAATTAATTTATCTTTATCCACAGTTAAGAGAAAAAATTTTTACATTAAAAGAATATGTTGGTTATAATAGAGAAGGACATAATAACATTAATATAAAAGATCCTTGGGGATATGATATTGAAACATACAGAGCTTGTAGTGCTGAGATTGAAGAATGTTTGGATTTATTGATAAAAAAATTAAAAGAATGCTAGTAATTGAATATAATATAGCTATTATGAAAGGAAGTATTTAAATGCAAGAAATATTAAAAGGATTAAATGATAAACAATATGAAGCAGTTACAAAAACAGAGGGACCTGTTTTAGTAATAGCAGGTGCCGGAAGTGGAAAAACAAAAGTTTTAACTCATAAGATAGCTTATTTAATACAAGAAAAAAATGTTTTACCATGGAATATTTTAGCAATAACATTTACAAATAAAGCCGCAAATGAAATGAAAGAAAGAATAGAAAGTTTAGTAGGCGAGCAAGCAAAAGACATATGGATGGGAACATTTCATTCAATATGTGTAAGAATTTTAAGAAAATTTATTGATAGAATAGGTTATGATTCATCTTTTATAATTTTTGATACATCAGATCAAAAAACTCTAATTAAAAAATGTATGAAAGACTTGCAAATAGATGATAAGTTATTTACGGAGAAATCAATTCAATCTGAAATCAGTAATGCAAAAAATGAAATGCTAGAACCAGATCAATATTTAGCAAGAGCACATGGAGACTTTAGAAAAGAGAGAATAGGACAAGTTTACGAAATGTATCAGAAAAGACTTAAAGAAAATAATGCAATAGATTTTGATGATATTATTAATTTTACATTAAAAATATTTGAACAAAATGAAGATGTTTTAAGTTACTATTCAAGTAAATTTAAGTATGTTTTGGTAGACGAGTATCAAGATACAAATAAATCTCAGTTTACACTAGTAAAAAATTTAGCAAAAGCTAATGGAAATATCACAGTAGTTGGTGATAATGACCAAGGTATATATTCTTTTAGAGGAGCGGATATCTCAAATATTCTTAATTTTGAGAAAGATTTTAAAGGAACGGAAATAATAAAATTAGAGCAAAATTATAGATGCACAGGGAATATTTTAAAGATTGCAAATTCTGTAATAAAGAATAATGAGACTAAGTATGAAAAGAAATTATGGACTGAAAATGGAAATGGAAATTTACCAAAGGTTTATTCTGCTGATAATGAATATGATGAAGGAACATATATTGTTGAACAAATTGAACATTTAAAGAGACAGGAAAAATATTCTTATTCTGATTTCGCAGTTCTTTATAGAATGAACACACAATCAAGAGCAATAGAGGATATTTTAAGAAGGGAACAGATTCCTTACAAAATCGTAGGTGGACTTAAATTCTATGAAAGAAAAGAAATAAAAGATATAGTTTCTTATTTAAGATTAGTACATAACACTGCTGATAATTTAAGTTTAACAAGAATTATAAATGAACCTAAAAGGGGAATTGGAAAGACAAGTTTAGATAATATTACAGATATTGCAATTTCTAATGAAACATCAATGTATGAAGTTATAAAAAATGCAGATAAATATGGATTAAATAGAGTATTTTTAAATTCAAGAGAATTTATTAATTTAATTGAAGAAGCCAGACAAAAGAAAGAAGGCTTAAGCATCTCAGAACTTATTAAGTTTATATTTAAAAAGTCAGGATATATAAAAGCTTTGGAGGATGAAAATACAATTGAGGCTGAAAATAGAATCGAGAATTTAGAAGAATTTTTAACTGTTGCTATGGAATTCGAAAAAGAGGAAGCACAAAATACACTTCAGGACTTTCTAGAAGGTATGACTCTTTCTTCTGATATAGACAATGTCGATGATGAAGAAGAATCTGTAACATTAATGACTCTTCATAGTGCAAAGGGATTGGAATTTCCAGTAGTGTTTTTAGTAGGTATGGAAGAAGGAATTTTTCCAGGATATAGATCTATGGGAGAACCTAAAGAACTAGAAGAAGAAAGAAGATTATGTTATGTTGGAATAACTAGAGCAAAAGAACAATTATTTCTAACTTGTAGTAAAAAGCGTACAATATTTGGGTCTACAAGTTGTAATATGCCATCTAGATTTTTTGATGAAATTCCTCAAGATATGTTAGATGGTTATGATGAGGCATTTGGTATTACTAAAAAAGATGATAATACTTTTGCTGATAGTAAATATACTTGGAGTTATGGAGAAAAATCGAGCAATGTTATTAAATCTTATAATATTGGTAAGCAAGATAATAAAGTTGCAGCTAGTAGCATTGGAAGTAAGTCATCTTTTGGAAGAACGGCTGAGAGTTTCTTAAGTAATTTAGGAAAGAAAATTGGTGCGGGTAAGGTTGATTTGTCTCAGTATGGTGAAGGAGTAAGAGTTCATCACAAAAAGTTTGGAGAGGGAGTTATAACAGCTACTGCTCCTGAAGGAGACGATTTAAAGGTTGATATTAGTTTTGAAAAGGTTGGACATAAAAGATTGATGGCTAAATTTGCTAATTTAGAGGTTATTGAATAGATGGAAGTTAATCTTGTCGAATTAGTCAATATATAAAGCCTTATATAAGTATTTTAAAGAGTATAAAAAGTCTGCATTTTGGAAAGTATACTTCTAAAAGAAAGGAGTGATTTTCGTGGCAGATTTGTCTGAAGTTGAACTACAAAATTTGAGACATTTAATTGGAGCACATGAAACTAGTTATAATAAGCTTAATGCTTATTCTTCACAAGCAGTCGATCCACAAATAAAACAACTATTTAATAAGGCTGCACAAGATTCTTTAAATACTAAACAAAAATTGATGGGATTTTTAAGTTAGGAGGTTTTATGGACGAAAAAACTATGGTCAATGATATTTTAGAAAATGTCAAAGCTAGTCTTAATTCTTATCAGACGGCTATTGCTGAAACTGAAAATATGAATTTGAGGCAAACTTTTCAGCAAATAAGAAATAATGATGAAAGTTTTCAATATGAGCTTTTCAAGATTGCTCAAAACAAACAATACTATAAACCGGCTGCAAAAGCAAGTGTTTTAGAGATAAATAATGTAAAAGCAGAATTGCAATAAATAAAAATGATGTTAAATGAAGAATCGTTTAACATCATTTTTATTTTTTATATTCAAAAAGTGTGTATTCCCTATAGATTTTAAGTGAAAATTTACTGATTGAAATAAAGTTGTAATAAAAAAATAACTAAAATGTTATATTTCAAACTTGGTTATTTCCGTAAAAGATAAGAAAGTATAAGATATTTCTGATATTTACATTTTAAAAAAATATATATATTATAATAATGAAGAATAAATTCAAATTTATGATTTATGAGTGTTTACTATAATATAAGAAGGGAACTTGGAGTATGAAAAAAATAACTAGAATAATAATTTTAATTTTAGTATTAGCAATTTTAATTTGCTTTATAGGAATAACAAAAAGTAATGCAGCAAATGAGGAGAATACTATAAAATCAATTGGAGAATTAAATTATACAAAAGATGAATTAGATTCACATGCTCAGGATACTAATAATAGCAGATTAGAGTCAGATTTTAGAGAAAAAATTGAATTTGATAAAGATGATTTAGATTCTGAAAATAGTGATTTGAAATATATAGTTTATCCTAGATTAAAAAAATTAACTAAGGAAGATAGTGAAGGATATAGATATATTTTGACATTTCAAAATTGTTATATTTCTGAAAATGGAACGAGATCTAGTAATGGAGAAAATGTTTATTATACAAGGAGTAAGGATTTAAAAACATGGGAAAAACCGCAGGAATTATATACATCAGAGGATAAAGTATTTACTCTAAATACTAGTGAAGGAAAAGAAGAAAAAACAAAAAAATATAATTATTCAAGTTGTGATACATATGTTTTATCAGATGGTAGAATAATGTCTGTTGCATCTAAATATGCGGTAAATACAGGATATTACACGATGGAACAATTTAAGGAATGTGGAATATATGCAAGATTTAGTGATGATAATGGTAAAAGTTGGAGCGAAGATAAAAGAATTTATGCTGGATTATGTTGGGAGCCAAGTGTTATTCAATTGAAATCGGGAGAAATTCATGTGTACTTTACACATTCTGCACATGTTACATATATGAATGGTTATGAAGGAAATTACGGAAACGGATGGATTGCTCGTATATCACCACAATCTCAATCTGGAAGTGTGGCTATGTTATCATCTATAGATAATGGGAATAGTTGGAGTCCAAATATTGAAGGAACAGAAGAAAGCTATAATCCAAATGTAAGGAATCCATATTCCGCATATAGAATTGTTCAACAGTTTGTAAAATGGAAAGATGATCATAATACAAGGGTAAATTATAAAAATCTATTTTATGGATCTATTTTAAATTCTATTGACCAGGCAAATAATAAAATAACAAGTGTAGCATGGGGAAGAAATAGAGGAATTACAATAGATAAAAATACTGTAATAAAAATGACAGATCAAATGGCTGTTGCCAAGGAATTAAATAATGGCAAAATGGTAATGGCAGTAGAAACTTCTAGGTTAACTACTGGAAAAGATATACAACTAAAAAATGTTACAGTAATCGAAGATGGAAAAGAAACAAAAGTTCAAAAGGCGATAGCATTAGATACAGGAGAAGAATTACCTAATGGTAAATATGAAAATTTATCAAGTAGTGAAGAAAAAACTATAAAAAGAATAGTAGGAGAATATTCAACATCACTTATACATGATATTTCGTTAGCTTATTCAGAAAAGAAAAAAGTAAATATAGTTGATAAAGATGGAAATATTATTACTAAAGAAAAATTTTGGTTAGACCTTAGTGATGATACAGATATTTCAAATAAGACTTATTCAAGTGAAGAAGAGGTTTATGCAGGTGAGGGGTTAGGTATTGCACAAGAGGGTCCTATAAATAAAAATTCGGATTTTTCTAGTGGAGCAGCTCCTTATATCACGCAATTTCCATCAGGAGAAACAGTGCTAACATATTTGGAGAATGAAGGTGATAATAAAGCTAAAACAATTTTACGTTTAGGTGATGAAAATGGAGATTTCTCAAACAACAACAATATTACATTAGCAACAAGGGGAACGTGGAATTCTATTGAATTATTATCTTCTCATTGTGTAATGTCTTCAATAGCTAAAACACAAAATGATAAAGAAAGTACAAAGGCTATAGAGTTAAATAAATTTTACTTAAATCATACAATAAATGCAGATTACTTAAACAAAGAAATTATTGATTCAAAAAATATTGAATGGAATGATAATACAGATGCGTTATTTATTGGAAGCGAATCCCAAGCACAGGCTACAATAAGAGTAGCATATGATAAAAATAATCTATATTTTTTAGTTGATAGACTAGATAATAACATTCAAGATGAAGATAAAATTGAGTTATATATAAATGTAAATGAAAAAAATAATGATTATTATAAAATTATTTTGTCAAAAGAAGGAGCAGAAAATATATATTTCCACTCTAATGGAAAAGATGAATTATTAAATAATAATATTTTATCAAGCAAAATAATTATAAATGATACGAAAGATGAGTTGGGTGGATACAAAGTTTTAACAACAATTTCCAAAGAAGGTTTAGAAAAAATATCGGATAAAATAAATTTAAATGCTATTTTATATAATAAAGATTCAGAAGAAACTGTGATTGAGGATACCTTTGAAGGAATTGATTTAAAGGATGTTACAACATGGAATAAAGTGAAATTTGTTGAACAGTATTTTAATATAATAAAGGATTACGAAAAGATTGAAAAATATATAATAAAAATAAAACCAAATACAAAATTAAGTGAATTTATAAAAGATGTAGATACAAATATGAAATTTACTTTCCAAAATAAAAAAGGTGAAAATGTTACAGATATGGATAAAAACGTGGTAACAGGTATGAAAATAAAGTTATCAAATGAGGATGAGTTTATAATGGTAGTAGAAGGAGATTTAAATTCTGATGGAATTTGTGATGTGTCAGATATGGGAGTTATAGCAGCGAAAGTAGTAGGAAAAGAAGAGATTACAAATGAATATTTTAAAGCAGGAGATCTAAATTATGATAATTCAATAGATATTTCTGATTTATCTATAATAGCAAATTCAATAGTAAAATAGAAAATGTGATTTATGTGAATTTTTGAGGTTTAATATTGCAAAAAAATGAAAAATGAGATAAAATAAACAAAAATAAAAAAGGAGTAAAAAATGAAAAAGATATTTATTAAAATAAGATTGTGGATAAAGCTTATTATACTAATATCTGTTGCAACTTTTTTAATCTCAGGAGCAGTTATTTTGCTATATAAACCAATTTATAGTGTTACATTAAATGGGACATGTATTGGATATTGTAGAAATAAAACAGAGTTACAAATGAAAATTGATGAATACATAGAAAAAGGAAATGGAGATAATGCAAATATTGCATTTGTTCAAATAGATAATATGCCTAAGTATAAATTATGTTTAGGAATAAGAGATATTCAAGTAAATGATGATGAAATTTTTGAAAGAATAAAAAGCACAGGAGTTACGTATTATAAATATTTTGCAATATTAGAAGACGATGAAGAAAAAATATATGTTTCAAATTTTGAAACTGCTGAAAGTGTTGTAAATACACTACGAGATAAAGAAAGTACCAATATTGATAATATACAAATTTTAGAAAAATATGAAACAGAAATAAAGGATTTTATATCTGCAGAGGATGCAGTAGCAACTTTATATAAAGAAAAACAAACACCTAAAGTTGTTGTTGCATCTACTAAAAACAAAGTGAATAATACAAATTCAAGAAATGAGAGAATATCTACATCGACGAATATATCTAAGGCATATGTTTCACTTGGAATAACATTAATTAAACCAGTATCTGGGACAATATCGTCAAGATTTGGCGTAAGAAGTAGTATACGTTCAAGTGCACATACAGGTTTAGATATTGCTACATCAAAAGGTACTCCAATTTCAGCTGCTGCCTCTGGAACTGTTACATTTGCAGGGTATAAAGGTTCATATGGATATTTAGTAGTAATATCTCATAGTAATGGTGTTCAAACATATTATGGTCATTGCAGTAAGTTATTTGTATCGGCAGGCGATAAGGTTGCACAGGGGTCTAAGGTTGCAGCAGTAGGTAGTACAGGAAATTCAACAGGTCCACATCTTCATTTTGAAATAAGAGTAAATGGAACACCATATAATCCACAAAATTATTTATATTAAATAGTATAGTATTTAAAAATTGCAAATTAAAAAGTTTGCAATTTTTAAATTTTCTTGGAAATTAATAAAATATAATGATATAATAAAAAAAATTGAAAGGAGTGTAAAATGGAGCTAGTAGATATTGTAGATGAAAATAATAAATTAACTGGACAAATTGAAGAAAGATGGGTAGCATATGAAAAAGGTCTATGGAGAAGAACTGTTTCTTGTTGGATAATGAATAAAAAAGGAGAAATACTTTTACAAAAAAGATCTAGTACTAAAAGAAGAAATCCAAATAAATGGGCAAAGACTGGGGGACAAGTTGATGCAGGAGAAAATGTTAAGGATGCAATATTTAGAGAAGTAAAAGAAGAGCTTGGAATTACAATTCCAAAAGAACAAATTAAGGTTATTGATATTCACAAAAGTAGTGATAAAAATAAACGATTTGCATACAATTTTATATTTGTGGTAAATTACAAAATCAACGACTACATACTACAAGAAGAGGAAGTATCAGGTGTTAAATATGTTACAATAGAGGAAATGGAATTATTAAAAAATAATAATGATGTAAATTATACTTTTTGTAATTGGGATGATGAGGATTTTTATAGAGAGATAAAATTACTGAAAAAAAAGAGAGATGAGATTTTAAGCATGAATAACTAACAAAAATGGTTGGATACGAAGAGACTAAGTAAATGAATTAAAATACAAAAAAATATTAATTTTCATAAAGACGAAATTGTTACATATAAATATTATATAAAGATATTTATAAGGAGATTTGTTTTTATGATAGTTTTAAATAAGAAAAGGATATTGCTTATAACAGGAAGTGTATTTATTGGATTACTTAGTTTTACTTTTTGTTTAAATCAAAAAAACGATATAAAAAATGATTATGTACCTACAGTAAGTCTTCCAGTATCAGGAAAAACTGTTGTTGTAGATGCACGGACACGGAGTACCAGATGAAGGAGCACAAAGTAGTAATGGAACCACAGAAGCTGCTACAAACCTTGCAATTGCATTTAAATTACAAAATTTACTTGAAACAAGCGGTTGTAAAGTAATTCTTACAAGATCAGATGAAAATGCAATATATGATATTGATAGCAAAACATTAAAACAAAAAAAGGTATCTGACATAAGAAATAGAGTAAAAATAGGTAACGAAAGTTCAGCTGATATTTTTGTTTCAATACATCTGAATAAGATTCCACAACCACAATATGATGGTTGGCAAACATTTTATAATAAAGAGAGTGAAAATGGAAAGAAATTAGCAACATTAATACAGTCCAATTTAAATGAAGCTATTCAAAAAGAGAATAATAGGGTGGCTAAAAGTATTGAAAATATTTATATTGTTAATCATGTAGAAATTCCAACTACAATTGTAGAATGTGGTTTCCTATCAAACCCAGAAGAAGAAAAAAAGTTATTAGATGATAGTTATCAAAATAGATTGGCATGGGGAATTTATAATGGAATAATAGATTATTTTTATGAATAGAGTTGACTTTTTTTAAAGAAAATAGTAGTATAAGGAATAATTAAATAGGGGCAAATAGGGAGATTTTATATCTTCTTGTTTGCTCTTTTTTTATGAGAAAATTTTAGCAATTTATCATTGAAAGATATGAAAATAAGATGTTAGGAGGTAATTGGATGGAAGAGGATTATTATAAGGTTTGGCTATCATTAATTAAAGATTTGGGAATAGTGAGATTTAGAAATTTGATAAAAGAATTTAAAACTATAAAATCTATATATTATGCGGAAAAATATAAATTAAATAATGTAGTAGGAATTGGTAAAAAAATATCAGAAAATATTTTAAATAATAGAATAAAAGAGATTGCTAAAATACATTTAAAATATATGATAAAAAATAATATAGAAATTGTTTCAATTTTGGATGATGAATATCCTAATATTTTAAGAAATATATATGACCCACCAATATTTTTGTATTTAAAAGGAAATAAAAAAATATTAAATAAAATGAGCATTGCAATTATCGGATGCAGAGAGGCTAGAGATTATGGTAAGAAAATAGCTAAAAATTTTGCCTATAATCTTTCAAAAAATAATATAAATATAATAAGTGGATTGGCAAAGGGAATTGATACTTGTGCTCATTTAGGCGCTATTTATGCTAAAGAGAAAACCATTGCTGTTTTGGGAAGCGGAATTAATGTTATTTATCCAAAAGAAAATTTATATTTAGTTCAAAAAATTTTAGAAAATGAGGGTGTTATTATTTCAGAATATCCATTGGGAACGGCTCCTGAAAAAAGAAATTTTGTTGCAAGAAATAGGATAATAAGTGGAATGTCGAGAGGGGTTTTAGTGGTAGAGGCTAAGAAAAAAAGTGGAACTTTAATTACCGTTGATTTTGCTTTGAATGAGGGAAGAGATATTTTCGTAATTCCTGGAGATATTAGTTCAGAAAATTCTTTTGGAACGAATGATCTTATAAAGCAAGGTGGAAAATTAGTTACAGACTTTACAGAAATTTTAGAAGAGTATGAATTTAAATAACAAACTTTGAATGTTAAAAGATTTACAGATTAAATTCAAGTATAAATGTTAAATTTAAGGAAAAATCTTGCTATTTTAAGGTTTGTAAGGTATAATATAAAAGTAAAATTTTATAAAGAGAAAGAAGAATGTTAATGAAAGTACTAGAAATAAGAAATAAATATTTAAATTTTTTTAAGAATCACGGACACAAAGTTATACCTTCAGCTCCATTAATTCCAGAAAATGATCCATCAGTATTATTTACAACTGCAGGTATGCAACCTTTAGTTCCATATTTGCTTGGTGAGAAACATCCGGAGGGGACAAGACTTACAGATTTTCAAAAATGTATTAGAACAAATGATATTGACGAAGTTGGTGATAATAGACATTTAACATATTTTGAAATGCTTGGAAATTGGTCTTTAGGTGATTATTTTAAAGAAGAATCTATCAAAATGAGTTATGAATTTCTAACAAAGGAATTACAAATTCCGGCAGAGAAAATATCAGTTACATGTTTTGCAGGAAACGAATCACTACCTAAGGATGAAGAGTCTGCTAGATTATGGGAAGAGGCAGGTATTTCAAGGGAAAGAATATATTTCTTGAAAGATAACTGGTGGATTGCAGGTGAAACAGGTCCATGTGGATCTGATACAGAAATGTTTTATGATACAGGAAAACCAAAATGCTCAGAAGGATGTAATCCAGATTGTGACTGTGGGAAATATGTTGAAATATGGAATAACGTTTTTATGGAATTTTATAAAAATGAAGATGGAACATTAACGAATTTGAAACAAAAAAATGTAGATACAGGTCTTGGACTAGAAAGAGTTGCAATGCTTCTTCAAGGAAAAGAAACACCTTTTGATACAGAGATATTTATACCTATTATGAAAAAGCTTGAAGAACTTCAAAAGATAGATAGCATTTATAGTAGAAGAATAATTGCAGAACATCTTCGTTCAAGTATTATGATTATTGCAGATGGAGGAAGGCCAAGTAATTTAGATAGAGGTTATGTACTTCGTCGTTTAATAAGAAGAATGATAAGACATATAAATAAATTGCAGATTAATCTTGAAGAACTATCAATGTTAATAGACTTAAATATTGAAACGCTAAAAGACATGTATCCAGAGTTAGAAGAAAAAAAAGATTCTATAAAATCTGTAATAATAGAAGAAAAAGATAAATTTGTAAAAACATTAGCACATGGTGAAAGGGAATTTTATAAAGAATTAAAGAATGCGAAAGCTGTTGGAAATAAAGTTTTGGATGGAAAGATAGTATTTAAATTATATGACACGTATGGTTTTCCACCAGAGGTAACCAAAGAGCTTGCTGAGGAGAACGAATTTACAATTGATATGGATGGATTTAATAAACTTTTTAAAGAGCATCAGGAAAAATCAAGACAAGGCTCAAGTCAGAAATTTAAAGGTGGATTAGCGTCAACTGGAGAAATGGAAACAAAGTATCATACTGCAACTCACTTATTGAATGCAGCATTAAAACAAATTTTAGGTATGCATGTTCATCAAAGAGGTAGCAATATAACTGCAGAAAGGATGAGATTTGACTTTTCGCATGATAGTAAAATGACTGATGAGCAAAAGAAACAGACGGAGGATTTAGTAAATAAATGGATTCAAGAGGCAATTCCTGTTGAACATTTGGAAATGAAAAAACAAGAAGCTATAGATATGGGGGCAGAAGCTATGTTTATAGAAAAATATGGAGATGTTGTATCTGTTTATAAAATTGGAGATGTTTCTTTAGAAATATGCGGTGGACCTCACGTATCTAATACAAAGGAATTGGGTAAATTTAAAATAAAGAAAGAAGAGTCTAGTTCATCTGGAGTTAGAAGAATAAAAGCTATCTTAGAATAAAAAGGAATAAAATTTTTAATTTAATAGATGAAAGAAAGAAACGAATAAAGTTTAAAAATCTTTAGAAAGGAATGATATTAAAATGGATGATAATTGTTTATTTTGTAAAATAATCAGAGGAGATGTTCCATCTTCAAAGGTTTATGAAGATGAAAAAGTTTTTGCTTTTAAAGACATAAATCCAGCTGCGCCAATTCATATATTATTAATACCAAAAAAACATATTTCTTCACTTGCAGATGTAAAAGAGGAAGATGGAGAACTAATTTCACATATGCATAAAATAGTTAATGTAATTGCTAAGCAAGAGGGATTTGACGAAAATGGATATAGATTAATAGTTAATTGTGGTAAAGATGCTGGTCAAGAGGTTATGCATTTGCATTTTCATATATTATCAGGAAAAAAACTTGGGGATAAAATTGTTTAAGTCAAAAAAGGTAATTTAGGGAAAAATCCCTTTTTACCTTTTTAATTTTTTAATAGAAAACATAATAATAGATTATTTACAGGGATTTTAATATAAAATTTTAAATAAAAAAGGATTGAGATTATGGAAAAGAATATAATAATATATTTATTGATAATAAATATAATTGGTTTTTTAATTATGGGAATAGATAAACTTAAAGCCATTAAAGGAATGTGGAGAATTCCAGAGAATACTTTATTTGCATTTACTTTTTTAGGTGGTGGAGTAGGTACTATTCTTGGAATGTATATATTTAGACATAAAACAAAGAAATTAAAATTTATAATAGGAATGCCAGCAATATTAATTCTAGAAATTTTGATATATATTTATTTTAGATTTATGATATAAAAAGATAAATAAAAACAAAGATTTGATAGACATAAAACAATAAAATGAAAAAATATAAATAATAAACATTTTATCAACAGCTGATGTGTGAATAAAATAGCACTTAAATGTGACTTTTTAAAGTTATTCACAAAGTTATCCACAGTTTCCACATATAGAACATTTTTTTTTGTAACATAATTAGATAAACATAATATAAAATCGAATATTAAGAAATTTTATAGTTATTTGTCAAAAAAAGGAACAATTTGTTAAAAAAACACATATGTTGTATTAAGTGAAAAAAGGTGGAATGTATATGTTAAAAAGGTTTATGTATTTATTCAAACATGGCTTTTATAGAGGTATGGAGGAATTAGATATTAATTTGGAAGAATTAAAAAAAATGCAAAAAAAAGGGGCAATATTAATTGATGTCAGAGCTAAAAAAGAATTTGAAGAGGGACACTTAGATGGAGCTATAAATATTCCTGAGTATGAATTTAATTATAAATTTAGAAATTTAAACATAAGTAATAATGAAATAATAGTTGTTTATTGCTCAAGTGGAAATAGAAGTAAAAAAGCTTGTTTGAAATTAAAAAATATGGGATATACGAATGTTTATAACTTATATGGAGGATTGGAAGAATATTGATAAATAACAGTTATTAGCTAAAAAAATAAAAAAATTTATCAAAAAGGTTGACAAAACCATGCATTTTGATGTAAAATATGAAAGTACGTTATAACAATGGTGGATGTAGCGTAGCTGGTTAACGCGCCAGTTTGTGGCACTGGAGACCGTGGGTTCGAGTCCCATCTTCCACCCCATTTTTATAATTTGAATATTGGGCTGTAGCCAAGCGGTAAGGCACATGACTTTGACTCATGCATGCGCTAGTTCGAATCTAGCCAGCCCAGCCAATTTAAAGAATTATCTAATTAAGCTTATTTTTGAGAATAAGTTAAAATATGATAATTTTTTTATTGCTCTGCATATAATAATCTGTAATTGCTAAAGCAATAAAACAATCATTTAGTATTAAAAACTAATTAATTCTGATAAAGTATTTGCAGAAATATTTTTTGTATTAATATAAAGTAGCATAATAAAAAGCACATAGTAACATTCTAAGTTATTATGTGCTTGAATTTTATCTATGATCAAGAGCATATCTAATACAACTAACAAGAAGATTATTAACGCTAACACCATTTTCTTTAGCAATATTAAAAATTTCGTCAGCCATTTCATTAGTAGTTCTGATTATGATTCTACGATTAGTATTTTTTTCTTTTTTTATTATGAATTTATCCTCTTTATCACTTTCTTGTTTACTCATTTGGATTCACCTCTTAAATAGTAGAATTATTTTATATTGTACCCAAAAAATGAAAATAAAAATATTGCCAAAAACTGACAACATTTTATTGCAAAATAAAAATTTTGATGATATAATAAAATTGTCGAATGATATAAAAAATGTTGAAAGGATCGAAATAAAATGGGAAAGAAAAGAAAATTATTTTGTGAATATGGACCAATAGCTTATAAGATATCCTTATTTAAAGAGGCTAAAAAGAAAGATTTTATAGATTTTAAGAACGGGAAAAAGTTTGCTAAAAAGAAAAATAAAAAAAATTTTGAATATATCTGGAAGGGAGACACCAAAGTTTTACTTAGAAAATTACATGGAGTAGATATGCGGGTTACAAAAAAATAAAGTTAAAAACTTACAATTAGCAAGTCAAAAGATAGATGGAATAATTATAAATCCAGGAGAAGAATTTTCTTTTTGGAATTTAGTAGGAAATGCAACAAAAAGAAAAGGGTATTTAGAGGGATTAGTTATTAGTAATAGCCAAATGAAAAAAGGTGTTGGAGGAGGTTTATGTCAAATGGCTAATATGATACATTGGTTAGTATTACATACACCTTTAGAAGTTACTGAATTACATCATCATTCAGATGCCTTATTTCCAGATGTAAAAAGAAGAGTACCTTTTGGTACAGGAACCTCAATTAGTTATAAAGCATTAGATTATAGATTTAAAAATACTACTGAGTATCCAGTTCAAATAAGAGTATGGCTAGATGACACATTTCTTTATGGAGAAATCAGAAGTACAGTTCCTTTGAAAGAAAAATATAAGATTGTAGAAGAAGATAATCATTATGCTAAAGATGAAGATGGAATTTTTTATAGAAATAGTAAAGTATATAGAATAATTACTGATAAAGAAACAAATCAAGAAATAAAAAAAGAATTGATATTAGATAATCATTCACAAGTTATGTATGATTATAATTTAATACCAAAAGAAGAAATTAGGGTGTAAATATGATTTTAGATGATATATTAAAAGCATTGAAAGAAGGAAAAAGTAATAAAGCATATACAATAAATGATAAAAGCTATTCTTATAAGGAACTATATAAATTTGTGTGTAATATATATCACTTTTTAATAAAGGAAAATAAAGACAAAAAGCCAGTTGTCGTTTATGGACATAAAGAGATTTATATGAAAGCAACATTTATAGCTTGTTCTTTTGCTGGAATGACTTATGTGCCAATAGATGATAGTATGCCTAAAGAGCGTGTGGAAAAAATTATAAAACAAGTAAATCCGTTATTAATTATAGGAAAGAATATATCAAAACAAAAAATTAATGAGATAATGAATGAAGACAGTTATAAAGAGGTAAATGATATATATTTGAAACCAGATGACATTTACTATATTATTTTTACATCAGGAAGTACAGGAGTTCCTAAAGGTGTTAAAATAACTTATAAAAATTTGAACTCTTGTATAAATTGGTTAAAAGACATAACAAGAATAAAAAAAGGTGTTATACTTAATCAAGCGAATTTTTCTTTCGATTTATCAGTTGCAGATTTATATTTGAGTTTGATAAGTGGAAGTGAGCATTTTATAATAAATGAAATTTTACGGGTTAGATTTTAATAAAACTTTTGAACAATTAAAATCAAGTCAAGCAAATCTTATGGTAGCCACGCCATCATTTGTAGATTTATTGCTTTTAGATAAGTCATTTGGAAAAGAATTGATGCCTAATTTACAAACAATTTTATTTTGTGGAGAAAAATTACTGAAGTCAACTATAAATAAATTATATTCGAGATTTGATAACTTGCAGATAATAAATAGTTATGGACCAACAGAATGTACTTTTGCAGTTACAAGCACAGATATAAGTAAAGATATGGTAAGTAGTGAAAATATACCTGTAGGGGTTCCTAAAAAAGATGTAAGTATATATATTGTGGATGAAAATAGAAATAAGTTGCAGGATGGAGAAATTGGAGAGATAATAATTGTTGGAGAAAGTGTTGCAGATGGATATGTAGGAAATGCTCAAAATAATTCTTTTTTTGAGTACAATGAAAAAAAAGCATATTTAACTGGTGATTTGGGATATATAAAAAATGGGATGCTATATTATAAAGCAAGAAAAGATAAACAAATAAAATTCAAAGGTTATAGAATTGAGCTTACAGATATTGAAGAAAATTTGCGAGAATTAGATTATATTGATAAGGCTGTAGTAATTAGAAATGCTAATGAAGATGACAAAGTTTTAAATATAATTGCATTCGTAAGTTTAAAAGAAAATGTAACTAAATCAGAGTTAGAAATTATACAAGATTTGCAGAAAAAAATACCAGAATATATGTGTCCAAAAATAAAAATTATTAAGGAATTTCCGTTAAATGCAAATGGAAAATGTGACGAAAAGAGACTTTTGGAGGAATTTTAAAATGGAAGAAAAAATTATAGAAATAATCGAAAATTTAACAGGATATAAGAAATTAAAAGAAAATAGAGATATAGACTTATTAGACAATGAAATTCTTGACTCTTTAGCATTTATTGAATTAATAACATCTTTAGAAGAAGAATTTGATATTGAAATTCAACCTACACAGGTTGAGCCTAATACATGGAGAAGTATTAAAAGAATTGCTGATTTAGTAAAGAGTCTTCAATAAGAGAAATACTTGAGAGGTATTTCTCTTATCTGTCTAAATACCATTCTTTTTATATTTTCAAACTTCAAATCAAAAGTATTGTTTTTTTTTAGATATTTATATTATAAATTCTTAACTTTATTGTCACCAAGTATGGAAATTCTTTCTTTTTGATATTTTTCAGTTACATAGACTAAAATTATCTGTTTTGATAATTCTTCATGCTGTAACCAAGCGGTAAGGCACATGATTTTGACTCATGCATGTGCTAGTTCAAATCTAGCCAGCCCAGCCAATTAAAATGTTTATCATATTTACACTTTACTTAAAACCGATTTTGAAAGTGTTTAAATATGATATTTTTTTATGAAAGAAAGAATAAATTAAATAAATATATATAAATGCAAAAGCTCGACAGGTATAAGATACCATATCGAGCCTTTTTGTCTTTATACACCTTCCTCAAAAATTTCAATAGGATGTGATAAAAACCCTTTAAAGAATAATTCATTTCCATACTCTCCATAAGGGTCATACATCCGAATCGTGCCCTGTTGATACTGTTCTATTGGAATATCAAAGTATTCTCCTTTCCCTGTTTTTACAGTTTCGACTGGGTCGGCGATGTATCTTTTTCCATTTTTAAGATAACAAACACTGACATGGTTGTCTGTCTTTTTGTGAGTAATAGGATTTTCCTCCTTTGTAATTGCGATGTAACATTCAACATTATGCTCACGCAACTTAGCAAAAAGAGTCATTCCATAATGTAGACAACAGCCGACATGATTTTGTGCAACAAAATTCGCCTCAATAAGGGGAAGATCAACCGCTTTTACATCAGCAGAAATCATCTCCATATTATGCTTAGAAGCTGCCTCAAAATCATACTTACAACCGGTTACCACTTCATTGTAAATTTTCTTAATGTTCATAATGTACCTCCTATATGGTTTTGGTCTGTGATTTCTTGGTTTACTATATGTAAAATACACTTGGGATAGAGTGTATGGATTTTTATTATTCTTTTTTCAAAGTGCTTAATTATATTAATAGTATAACATAATTTACATAAAAAATCAATTGTAATTTATAATTTTAAATCTCATTTTTTTTCTTTCTTCGTGTTCATACTTGCTCAAACTTTTTACATTTGTATTAATGCTAAATGATTGAAAGTATTTTAAATTAAAACGAGAATTAGTAGATTAGAATAGATAAATTTTAAAACACATTTTTATTATATATCATATAATAACCTTAGTAAGTTTAATTATTTTATAATGGTAATAAAGTTTAAATTAAGAATAATTAAATTTATATAAGGGGGAGATTGCAATGAAAAATTGGAATAAGCTAATAGGAATAACAATTACAGCTGTGATAGCTATAATTATATTATTATAAAAATAAAGAAAAAGGTAAAATAGATGTATGTGAAATATCAGAAAGTATAAATACGATATCTGAAGAGATAAATAAATCTAGTAAAGAGATTCCAAAATTAACAGAAAGTGATGAGCAATCATTGGAATTTCAAGAAACAGAATCAGAAGGATTTGAAGAGCAGGGACAAATAGCTTATGAATCGTGGGAAAATTCAAATGATTATGATGTAGAATTAGGAAAATACACGGGACTTACGTATTATTCACAAGTTGATAGCAGATGGAGAAGACATATATATACGTCTATTTCTAATAACACACAAACAATTGGAAAGTCGGGATGTGGACCAACATCTGCAGCAATGATAGTAAGCTCTATAAGAGGAACGATAACACCAGATACGATGGGAGATTTATTTGTAGCTAATGGATATAGAAGTGCTAATAATGGGACATATTGGAGTGCTTTTAGGTATGTTGCTGATAAATGGAATATTGAATATACAGAAACAAGTAATATGCAAAAAGCTATACAATTGATTAAAAATAAAAATTATGTTATATGTTCAGTAGGAAATGGATTGTTTACAACAGGGCGGACATTTGGTAGTTTTAACAGGAATAGAAGGAAAGTATATAAAAATATATGATCCATATTTATATATTGGAAAATTTAATATATCTAGTCGTAGAGGATTAGCGACAGTAGATGGTCATACAGTATATGTAAGTATAGATAATTTTAGAGCGTATTCTAATTACAAAAAATTTTTCTGTTTTAAAAATGATAGGACAGATGTAAAGGAAAATACAGATACAGAAGTTACAGTAAATAATAATACATCTGATGTAAATACAGTAAATTATCAAGTAAGAGTAACTGCTAATATTGGGTTAAATATAAGAGCAGGAGCAAGTACATCGTATTCAAAAATTGGAGGATATGCGAAAGGTTCGATAGTAACAATATCAGAAGAGTCGAATGGGTTTGGAAAGACTAATAAGGGGTGGATATCATTAAAATATACAAGTAGAATAAATGAGGAGGAAAGCATAAAAGATCAAACAGTAGGTCAAATAAAGAAATTAGCAAGAGCTAGTACTTTATATAGTAATTCAAATTTAACAGGTTATAAATACAATTATAAATCAAATACAACTATAACAATACTCCAAAATGTAAGTGAAAATGTAGATAAAATAAAAGTAAATGTTACCGGCAGAATTGCATATATTAATGTTAATTGTTATAGATGATAGTATATGTAAATAATGGAAGTAAGAAGAATTTACAAGTTCATTGATTTCTTGTAAAAAGACTCTAATTCCTTAAAATAAAGAATTAGAGCTTTTATCAATTCCATTTTATAGATAATAATAAATTAATTATTAGCAGAATATTTTTGCTTTAAAGTATCTATTTCTGTTTGTGGAGCATTAGTTGTTTTATACCATCCTTTTTCTGCCATTAAATTATAGATTTTGTTTTGAATGTTTAAAGTTTCATTTAAAGCATCTTTAAATGCCGTGTGAACATCAGCTGTTGTAGATTCTATTGTACCATGAAGATATAAATCGCAAACACCTTTAATAACTAATAATTCATTTTCCATTAAGTCTCTATCTTCCATTATAACCTCCTTATAATAAATTTAAAAATTTGTTAAAGATTTCTGTATGTTTTTGCTCAAGTTCGCCTATATATATAGAAAGATTGGGATCAGTTAATTTAGTAGAAGTTTTTTTACTACAAGACTTCATGAATTCTTCATGACCTAAGGCATCTTCTATATATAAAAGTTCTTTATTTGTCATAATAATCACCACCTAAAATAATTATGTACAGAAAATATGAAATGTATTCAGGTTCGTTGTTATATTTTAATGAAAAATTCTCGAATTTAAAAAAATGTATTGACAAAGTCAAAGAAAAGGGATATAATTACAATCGTTGTAAATAATGCAGGTGTAGTTCAATGGTAGAACTTCAGCCTTCCAAGCTGACTACGTGGGTTCGATTCCCACTACCTGCTCCATTTGAAATTAACTTACGGACTAATAGTTAGTAAGTTGTTTTTTTATAAATAATCTTCAAAAAAGAGGAAAAATTATCAAAATAATTTTTTCCTCTTTTTATATTCTTTAAAATGTAGGAATAAAAGCCGTGTCTTTCCAACACTGAATTTACATTACAGCATAGCTAAAAATGTAGTATGAGAATTAAAAATTAACTTATTCATATAACAAATAAAAATATTTTTAGAATATGTTTGGATAAACTAATTAATAAATACATTATTTTTTTCTATATAATTAAGCGGATCAGAATTTTTAAGTAGGTTTATTTTATTTTCAATGAATGTATTACCTGTTAAAAATATATTTTTACAATTTTTAGAATTTTTTATAAGATTATCATTAAATACAATATTTTGGGCACCATAATCTACATATAATCCACCGTTATTATTATATATATTATTAGATGAAACTAAAACGGTATCTCCTCCACGAATGCCAATAGCATATTTTTACAATTTCTAATTACATAGTTTTCATGTTCCCACATTCCAGTTCCTATACCAATTCCAGCACCTCCATTACCACCATAAGTCCCAGACCTTCCTCCTTCATATATGTATATGGAATCAATAACAACATTGTCTAACATGTCTATTCCTAAAGCTGTTGAAGGTGTTGAAATGAGGCGAAGGTCTCTAAAAACGCAATCTTTAATTCCACTATAATAAAATGCTTTCCCTCTATGTGTATATTGAGTTAAACTAGCCTCTGACATATCAATTGTAAAATTTTTAGCATTTGCTGAATGTAAGATTTCTTTTGAAAATTCACTATATTGCATTATATACTTTTTTATTTTCTTCTAATTTATTCATTTATTTCTCCTTTTTCTAGAAATTCTTCCACACTTCTTTGTATTTTTTCAAATTCAAATCCATCTGCTTTACATGTTTTCCATTTTCTTTTATTAGCTTCTTCTAAATTTATTATTGCCATTTATAATTGTATAATATTAAAATAAAAACTATTTACAAAAAATGTAAGTAATGATATTATAAGTCTAATTATAAAATGAGAAAATTGATATAAATTAATTGTATTTGAGGAAGAAATATATTAGGAAACGGAGGAATATAATGAAAGAAAAAAATGTTGTAAAAGCAGAATATGATGAAACTATGCTTGGGATACTAATCACTGAAGTAAATTGGTTATTTATATATTGGACTATTTCTGATGAATATAATAATGTGTTTGTAAAAAAATATGGAAAGGATTTTTTTGAAAAAACAAAAGAGGTTTTAACAATAAAGAATTTAAAAAATGGTAAGGAAGAGAAGATCGTAATAGAAGAGCCCACAAATAACTATTATGCAAAATTTAACTATTCGAATTCTGTATACCAAGTTGAACTTTCAAGAGTTGGAAAAGAAAATGATAAAGATTATGGATATAGAATTATATCAAATGAAATCCAATCTCCAAATATAAAAATTTTGATAGATGATTATAGTCAAGATAAAATAAGATTTAGGAATATAAAAACTGGAGAGGAAATGACAGAGACTAAATATTACAAGCTTAAAGAAAATAGTAAAGAAGATGTTAAAAGATTATATGATGATATAATTAAGCCTACATGGGATTCATATAAAAATGAAAATGGATATAAAGAAAAATAAAAAGTTATAATTTTATAACAATATATGAATTAATATTCAAACTTAGTATTTAGATATAGAAAGGAAGAAAAAAATGAAAGAGGCAAAAGGATATTTAAGTATGGTTTTACATACTCATTTACCATTTGTAAATCATCCTGAGAATGATAATTATATAGAAGAACAATGGTTATATGAAGCAATATCAGAAACATATTTACCACTAATAAAGTATTTTAAAATGTTAGTAGAAGAAAATGTGGATTTTAGAATAACAATGTCGCTTACTCCACCACTGCTTGAAATGTTAGATAACAAAGTTCAGCAAGAAAAATATATAAGGTATTTACAAAAACATATAGAATTGTGTCAAAAGGAGGTCGAAAGAACAAAATATACAAATGAACAGGAAAATGAATTGGCAAGATATTATTATGAAAGATACTCTAATGACTTATATATGTTTAAAGATATATATAAATGTAATCTAATAAAACAATTTAAAAATTTACAAGATGTTGGTGTTTTAGAGATAATTACCTGCTGTGCTACACATGGTTTTATACCAATGCTTTACACTAATGAAAGGAATACAGAAGTACAAATAAAATATGGAGTAAAAACTTATGAAAAGTATTTTAAGAGAAAGCCCCGTGGAATTTGGTTAGCAGAATGTGGATATGTACCTGAAGTGGAAAAATATTTGAAGAAATACGGAATAGAGTATTTTTTAACAGAAATGCATGGAGTAATTTATGCCAACCCAGTTCCTGTGTATGGGGTATATTCTCCTATAGTTACTCCTCAGGGAATTGCTGTATTTGGAAGAAATGTAGGTTCCACTATGAAAGTATGGTCTAATTCAACAGGCTATCCAGGAGATTCAAACTATAGAGAATTTAACAGGGATATTGGATATGATTTAGACTATGAATATATAAAACCATATATTGCTTATGATGGTGTTAGAATACCTACAGGAATAAAATATTATAAAGTTTCAAATAAGATGGATAATAAAGAATATTATAATCTTCGCAGAGCTAAAGAAACTGCAGAAACACATGCATATGATTATATGCAGGCAAATATAGAACAAGTAAAAAAAGCTAATGAATATATAAAAGGTAAGCCTCCTATAATTGTAAGTATGCAGGATACAGAATTATATGGTCATTGGTGGTATGAGGGACCTTATTGGCTATATATTTTAATAAAAAAGATTTACTATGATCAAAATGAAATAGATTTTATAACTCCTGGCGAATATATGGACAAGTATCCAGAGCTTCAAGTATGTGAACCAGCAATATCAACATGGGGAGCTGGGGGAACTAATGCACAGTGGATGGAATGTGAAGAAGCGGATATATACATACATTTAGATATGATGTCTAGAATAATGTGTAAATTAGCCAATAAATATAAAGATGAAAAAGATAAAATAAAAATAAAAGCATTAAATCAATGTGCAAGAGAATTATTATTACTTCAAACAAGTGATTGGGAATTTAATTTAACTTGTTACAGAGTAATGGAATATAGTTATGAACGAATAAATGCGCATATTGAAAGATTTAATAAACTTTATGAACAAATAGAGCAAAACACAATAGATGAACAGTATTTAAAGAACATTGAATGGAAAGATAAAATATTACCGGAATTAGATTATAGAGACTATATTAGTAATAAATAAAACACAAAAGTAGGCAGAAAGATTGAAAGGATAAATAATTTTCAATTAAGTTTAAGCCTTGTGAAAGGAATGGAATTAAATATGGATAAATTAAAAGAAAAAATTTTGAAAGATAAAGGTATAACATTAATTGCACTTATAATTACAATTATTGTATTATTAATTCTAGCAGGAGTAACATTAAGTGTATTAACTGGAGAAAATTGAACAATGAAAAGAGCAATTAGTGCTAAGGAAGAAAATGAAATTGCAGAAGAAAAAGAAGGATTAAAACTATCGGTAACTCATGCTCTGATGAAAAATGCCACTGATAATGGTGAAATGAAAGTTTATACAGATGATAAGCAAGATTTGGAGTCAGAAATAAAAAAGTATAAGGATGAGACAGAGGTTAATTTATTTGAGGAACAAGGATATATATTTGAAGTAGTATTTAAGAGTGGAAGGATATATTATATTAATCCCCATGGTAAGATAATTGAACCTTATACAAGTAAATTAGAAGGAAAATCTAATATTTTACAGCAAGACGATCCAGGAACATACTTAATATATAAAATAGAAGATTTAGTTGAACTATCCAATAGAGTAAATAGTGGTGATAGCAATATCTCTTTAGCAAGTGTTAAATTGAAAAATGATTTGGATTTTGAAAATCCGGATAGCTATTATAATAGTAGTAGAACCGATTTTGGAGATTTAAATAAAGATGGAACTACAAAGACATTAATTGAAGAATTAACTGAAAAAACTGATGCAAAAGATGAAGGTTTTATTCCAATTGGTTATAATGCAGGACTTAGTGTTATTCATGAATTTGATGGGCAAAACAATAAGATTAGTAATATGTATATAAAATCAAGCAGATATAAAAATATAGGATTGTTTGGTGCAGTTGATAATATTAATAATTTAACTTTATCAGGAAACATATATGTAACAGATGATAATATTGAAGAAGAACAATAGTGGATTAACAGGAGAGCATTCATGGGATAGTTATACAGGATGTTGTACTATTTGTGCAATAGAGTGCCAACATCAATGGGATGGAATGGGTAATTGTATGAATTGTGGGATGATATGCAGTCACTCAGATACTTATGAGCAAGATGGGATTACTTATTGTTCAATATGTAACGCTCAATTGATATGAGTTAAATTTTTCGTGGCAAAATATAATAAAAAAAAT
>ULWD01052222.1_pt1 | contig 30620 bp, 29 predicted proteins | sample 1960011 | NCBI WGS metagenome assembly ULWD01 (sample SAMEA4835803, study PRJEB28245) | human gut metagenome | biome: gut microbiome; material: fecal sample | place: Denmark | collected 2008 | reverse complement strand
TTTATTTTCCATTTTTTGTACATTCTTATATTATCATTAACAACATACTACAAATAAAAATGAATTAGAAAAAACTGTTTTAAAAATTGTAAATAATCAAATTGATTTAATTATAGAAATGGACAAAAAGATAGAACAGATAACAAAAGAAAATAAAGTAAACTATGATTATGAAATATTAAATCATAGATTAAATGAAGTAGATAAAGAGATAAATAAGAATGAGACACTAAAGAAATCGCTTATGAATGATTATTATAATAATTATATAAGTAAAGATGAATATGATGAATATTATAATGAATACAATAGTAAGTTAGTTAAATATTATAAACTAAAAAATCAAATAAAAAAGAAACTAGAGAAACTAGGATATAAATCTAAAGAAAACAAAGAATGGATAAAGAAATTTATAAAAAATCACAATATGGAATATCTTACAAAAGAAATAATTGACGATTTAGTCGATAATATTTTTGTATTAGAAAATGGAGATTTGAGAGTAGTATTTAAATATCAAGATGAATTTTTTGAAGCAAAAGACTTTATAAACAAAAATAAATGTGCTATAATGTAAGAGCCAAAAGTGTTTGAATTGATTTTTATAATATATTTAAAGTCAATTTAGATATTAGAAAAGGAGTTTTTTGATGAAGAAAAATGATATAAAAAATGATAAAAATAATAATGATAAAAGTTTTGCTAAAGTCCGTCTCAACTGGTACCCAGGTCACATGGCTAAGACCAAAAGGCAGATAGAAGAGGATTTAAAATTAATAGATGTGGTAATAGAAATACTAGATGCAAGAATACCAGAAGCATCTAGAAATCCAGATATAAGAAAATTAACAGAAGGCAAGAAAAAAATAATATTATTAAATAAAGTAGATTTAGCAGACGAAAAAGAAAGCAATATATGGATAAAAAAATTCAAAGAAAGCAATATAGAGGCTCTAATTGTAGATTGCAATACAGGTAAAGGTATAGATAATGTTATAAAAGCCGTTCAAGAAATAATGAAAGAAGAGTTAGATAAATACGCTCAAAAAGGAAGAATAGGAAGAAAAATAAGAGTAATGGTACTTCGGAATACCAAATGTAGGAAAATCATCATTTATAAATAGAATTGCAAAAAATAATAGACTAGAAGTAGGGAATAAACCTGGAGTTACAAAGAAGAAACAATGGATAAGAGTTAATGAAAAAATAGAACTTTTAGATACGCCAGGTGTTTTATGGCCAAAATTCGAAGATCAAAAGACAGCATTAAATTTATCATATACAGGAACAATTAAAGATGATGTATTAGAGCAAACAGAAATAGCATACCAACTTTTAAAATTTCTACTAGAAAATTACAGAAAAAGTGTGGAAGAAAGATATAAGTTGACTGAAGAATATATAGAAAAAATATTAAATCAAGATCAACTAGAAAATTTCAATATTTATGAAATTATGATAGAGATAGGAAAAAGAAGAGGCGCTATTATGTCTGGAGGGAATGTAGATGATGAAAAAACAGCTAGATTAATATTAGATGATTTCAGAAGCGGAAAATTAGGAAGAATAACATTAGAAAAGGCAAATTAAAATTAGTTAAAAATAAATAATGGAAAGGGTATTAAATTGAATATAGAAGATTTTATAAAAATAGAAAAAGACGAAACAGAAATAAACCAGATGTCGCCACTTGTATGGGCATATGTAGGAGATAGCGTATATGAGCTATACATAAGAACTCATTTAGTTGATACTACAAAACTTAATCCACATAAATTACATATCGAGGCAATAAAATATGTAAAAGCTGGAGCTCAATGTAATATTTTATCAAAAATAAAGGAAAACCTTACAGATGAAGAAAAAGATATAGTAAGACGTGGTAGAAATACTCAAAACCATCATTTACCTAAAAATTCAAATGTTCAAGAATATATGTATGCAACGGCATTTGAAGCACTAATAGGATATTTGTATTTAACAAAAAAATATGAAAGAGTAAAAGAATTGATAGAAATGGCAATATGTCAATAGAAAATTAATTAAATTTGCCGAATTTTTTATATGTTTGTATTGACAAAATAAAAAAATGGGTATATTATATATAACATAAAAAGCAATGAAGATGCAAAGACGCTAAAGGTTACTTTTAGAGAAAAAGGGTCACCGGCTGTAAGCCCTTTAAGCAAACATAGCAGTTCGAAACACATTGGAGCTTAAATTAAAAGAGGAAAGTTTAAAATAAAGGTATACTTTCAAGATAGGGTGGTACCGCGGATATATATTCGTCCCTGCAGTTTTGCAGAGGGCGTTTTTCTTTTGCAAAAATCTAAAAATATCTAATAAAAACTTAAAATATAAAATTATTAGGAAAAAGTATAAAAATGAAAGGAGAAAATTTTATGAACGAGTACAGAACTCATAGGTGTGATGAAATCACATTAGAAGACGTAGGCAAAAAAGTTAGAATAGCCGGATTTGTAGAAACAATAAGAGATTTAGGAGGAGTTGTTTTCTTAGATATAAGAGATATGTACGGAATTACACAAGTTGTAACATCAGCGGAATCAGAGGACGTAGATTTTGCATCACATATTCCTATCGAATCATCAGTTACAGTTTATGGAACTGTAAGAAAAAGATCAGAAGATACAGTAAACCCTAAATTAAAAACAGGGTTAGTTGAAATCTTTATAGAAGAAATAAAAATTTTAGGAAAGAGAACAAAAAATCTTCCATTTGAAGTAAATACAAATCAAGAAATAAGAGAAGATTTAAGATTACAATACAGATTTTTAGATTTAAGAAATGAAAAATTAAAAAATAATTTAATATTAAGAGCAAAAGTTTTACAATTTTTAAGAAGTCAGATGATAGAACAAGGATTCTTAGAAGTACAAACACCAATTCTTACATCATCATCACCAGAAGGGGCAAGAGATTACCTTGTACCAAGTAGATTACATGCTGGAAAGTTTTATGCACTTCCACAAGCACCACAACAATTTAAGCAACTTTTAATGGTATCAGGAATTGATAAATATTTTCAAATTGCACCATGTTTTAGAGATGAAGACGCAAGAGCCGATAGAGCTCCAGGAGAATTTTATCAATTAGATGTAGAAATGGCATTTAGCACACAAGAAGACGTATTTAATGTAATTGAACCTGTAATGTATAATACATTTAAAAAGTTCTCAAATAAAAAAATAGCCAATTATCCATTCCCACGAATTTCTTACAGGGATGCAATGCTTAAATATGGTTCAGATAAACCAGATTTAAGAAATCCTTTATATATAATTGATTTATCAGAATTCTTTAATCAATGTACATTTAAACCATTTATGAATACAACAGTAAGGGCAATAAAAGTAAAAGGGCATTTATCAAAAGGATTCCATGAAAAAATGTTGGATTATGCAAAATCAATTGGAATGGGAGGCCTTGGATATTTAGAAGTTCAAGAAGATTTAAGCTTTAAAGGACCAATCGATAAATTTATACCTGAAAATTTAAAGAAAGAATTATTAAAATTAGCAGATTTAGAAAAAGAAGATACAATTTTCTTTATAGCAGATAATAAAACAAGAGCAGCAGAGCTTGCTGGACAAATAAGAATGGAACTTGGAAGAAGACTTAATTTAATAGACGAAGATGTATTTCAATTCTGTTGGATAGTAGATTTTCCAATGTTTGAATTAGACGAACACGGAGATTTACAATTTAGTCATAATCCATTCTCAATGCCACAAGGAGGATTAGAAGCTTTAGAAAATCAAGATCCGTTAGAAATCTTAGCATATCAATATGATATAGTATGTAACGGAATAGAACTTTCATCAGGAGCTGTAAGAAATCATGATATAAATATAATGTTAAAAGCTTTTTCTATGGCTGGATATACAGAAGAACAAGTTAAAACAAAATTTGGAGCATTATTTACAGCATTCCAATTTGGTGCACCACCACATGCAGGTGTAGCACCTGGAATTGATAGAATGCTTATGCTTTTGACAGAATCAGAAACAATAAGAGAAGTAATAGCATTCCCATTAAATAGCAAAGCCCAAGACTTAATGATGGGTGCACCAGGAAATGTGACAAGAGAACAATTAAGAGATGTTCATATAGAAGTTATAGAGAAAAAATAGAAATTTTAGATAAAAAAGGAGGATTTAAAATATGAAAGTAAGTAAAGAAGAAATCTTACACATAGCAAATCTTGCACAATTAAGTTTAAAAGATGACGAGGTAGATAAGTATATAGAAAATCTAGAAGACATTCTAAATTTTGCAGAAGTAGTAAACAATGCACCAGTAGAAGATTTAGACATAACAATAGGAGCAAACGAATCTAAAAATGTCTTTAGAAAAGACGAAATAAAAATATTTGAAGATAATGCTTCATTATTACAAAATGCAATTGATCCAGAACAAAATATGTTTAAACTACCAAAGGTTATAAATTAAATGAATTGTTTTAGAGTTGGTGAAAATATCTATTGCTAAAAATTAAATCATTTACTCTAAAATATCTAGATATATATTTATCAAAAGGAGGAAAAATTATGGATATAACAAATTTAACTGTTCATGAATTAAAAGAAAAATTAGCTAGTAAAGAACTTACTATAACAGAGATTAATAAAGCTTATATAGACAGAATTAATGAAAAAGAAAAAGATGTTCAAGCGTTTGTTACCGAGTTAACAGATGATGCTATGGTTAAAGCCAAAGATATAGAAGACAGAGTAAATAAAGGAGAAGTTAAAGGAGAATTCGCAGGAATTCCAATAGGAATTAAGGATAATATTTGCACAAAAGGTGTAAAAACAACATGTTCTTCAAAAATGCTTGAAAATTTCATTTCGCCTTACGATGCTACTGTAATGGATAAATTAAATAGTGAAAATATGATTAATTTAGGAAAATTAAACATGGATGAATTTGCTATGGGAGGTTCAACAGAAACATCATATTTCAAAAAAACAAAAAATCCATGGAATTTAAATAAAGTACCAGGAGGATCATCAGGAGGATCTGCTGCAGCTGTTGCAAGTAATATGGTACCTTGGGCACTAGGATCTGATACAGGTGGATCAATTAGACAACCCTCAGCATTCTGTGGAGTTGTTGGATTAAAACCAACATATGGATTGGTTTCAAGATATGGATTAGTTGCATTTGCATCAAGTTTAGATCAAATAGGACCTATTACAAAAGATGTAAGAGATAGTGCAATGCTTTTAAATATAATTACAGGACATGACGAAAAGGATACAACATCAGTAGATAGACCCAAAAAAGATTATGTAAAATCACTTAATGGTAGTGTAAAAGGACTTAAAATAGGTGTGCCAAAGGAGTTTTTTGCAGAAGGTATAAATGAAGAAGTTAAAGCAAAGTTACAAGATGCAATAGAAAAATACAAAGAATTAGGCGCAGAAGTTGAAGAATTTTCACTTGATGTTGCAAAATATTCTTTGGCTGCTTATTATATAATAGCTTGTGCAGAGGCAAGTTCGAACTTAGGTAGATTTGATGGAATAAGATACACTTATAGAACACCGGAATTTAAAAATTTAAAGGAAATCTATAAAAAATCAAGAAGTGAAGGGTTTGGTCCAGAGGTAAAAAGAAGAATTATACTAGGAACATATGTATTATCTTCAGGATATTATGATGCATACTATAAAAAGGCTCAAAAAGTTCGTACACTTGTATCAAGAGAATTTTCGAAAGCATTTGAAAAATATGATGTAATACTTACACCAACATCACCAACAGTAGCATTTGATATTGGATCAAAATCAAGTAATCCATTAGAAATGTATTTGGCTGATATATGTACAGTTTCAGTAAATATTGCAGGACTTCCAGGAATTTCAATTCCATGCGGTGTAGATAAAGAAAATATGCCAGTAGGTATGCAGTTAATAGGAAATAAATTCCAAGAAGAGACTATTTTAAATGCTGCATATACATTTGAACAAGCAATTAAATTTAGAGATAATTATAAACCTTTATTTAAGTAATTTATGACAGTAGATATAGCTTAAATATAAGAAAATTTGAAATTATTATAAAATTATTTTTAGTTATATTTAAATAGAAAGGAGAAGATAGTAATGTCAAGAAACGATTATGAAGTAGTAATGGGACTAGAAGTTCACGCAGAACTTGCAACAAAAACAAAGATATTTTGTTCATGTCCAACAGAATTTGGAGGAGCTCCGAATACACATACATGCCCAATATGTATGGCAATGCCAGGAACACTACCTGTATTAAATGAGAAAGTTGTAGAATATGCAGTAAAAGCAGGACTTGCAACGAATTGTCAAATATCAAGAGATAGTAAAAATGATAGAAAAAATTATTTCTATCCAGATTTACCAAAAGCATATCAAATATCTCAATTCGATAAACCATTATGTTTTGAGGGATATATAGAAATCGAAACAGATGAAGGTAAAAAGAAAATAAGATTAGAAAGAATTCATATAGAAGAAGATGCAGGAAAATTAAATCATGATGAATTTGGAGGGGGAACACTTGTAGATTTAAATAGAGCAGGAGTACCACTAATAGAAATAGTTTCTAAGCCGGATTTAAGAAGTGCAGATGAAGTAGACAAGTATTTGAAAAAATTAAAATCAATACTTGAATATATAGAAGTGTCTGATTGTAAAATGCAAGAAGGGTCTTTGAGGGCAGATGTAAATGTATCAGTACGTAAAAAAGGTGATGATAAATTAGGAACTCGTACAGAAATGAAAAATATGAACTCTTTTAGAAGTATTACAAGAGCTATTGAATATGAAGTAGAAAGACAAATAGATGTAATAGAAGCTGGAGGAAAAGTAGAACAAGAAACTTTAAGATGGGATGATGTATCTGGAAAAACATTTTCAATGAGAGATAAAGAAGATGCACAAGATTACAGATATTTTCCTGATCCAGATTTAGTAGCAATTAAATTATCAGAAGAATATATTGAAAATATAAAAGAAAATTTACCAGAACTTCCAGAATCAAGACATGAAAGATACTTAAATGAATATAAAATGTCAGAAAAAGATGCAAATATTATAGTATCTTCAAAATTCCTATCAGATTTATTTGAAGAAGCAAGTAAAATTTGCAATAATCCAAAATCAGTATGTAACTGGATAATTTCAGATATATCAAGAATACTAAACGAGAAAGAAATTGATCCAAATGAAATTCCATTTAGCGGAAAAATGCTTGCAGAACTTGTAGAATTAATAGATAAAGGAACAATAAGTTCGAGCATTGGTAAAAAAGTATTGGAAGAATTATTTGAAAGTCCTAAATCACCAGAAGAAATCGTAAAAGAAAAAGGATGGATTCAAATCTCTGATGAGGGAGAAATAAAAAAAGTTGTAATAGATATAATCGAAGCAAACCCTAATTCAGTTGCGGATTATAAAGGAGGAAAGGAAAAAGCCTTAGGATTTTTAGTTGGTCAAGCTATGAAACAAACTAAAGGAAAAGCAAATCCTCAATTATTAAATAAGCTATTTAAAGAGGAATTAAGTAAATAAAAAAGAAAAAAGTCTGACAATAAATGTTAGACTTTTTCTTTTAGAAGTTGGAACCCATAGCATAGAATTATTTCTTTGATTTCAATGTCTTGACTAATGTTCTTGAACGAGAAAGTGAATCTTCCAACTGACAAATTATATTGTACTGTTGTGAGATTTTTTCGTCCTTTAATTTAAGTTGAGTTTCCCTTTGTTGTAACAATTTGATTAGTTTTGATTTTTCTTTAGTAAGTTCTTCATTTTTATTATTAAGTTTTAAAGCTGATCTTGAAGTAAGCTTAATAAAATAATAAAAACCTATTAAAGAACAAATTGAAAAACCCACTAAGGGAATAATATTCAAGTACAACTCTGGAAGACACAATATGCCAAATATATGGCATATTATAACCAAAAACGATACGGTAAATGCAAGAAAAAAAATTTTACCTAGAAAATAAATTTTTCTTAATTCTTTGATATTTTTCTTGCTTTGTTGGGGTTCCTCAGCGAATGTTCCTGTTTTTCCTTTGGTCGATTGCTTTGTTGCTACAGTTTGTTTCATACTTTTTGGCCTCCTTAAGCCTGTTTTACGTCCATTATACACAAAATAGACGGATATGAATATTTATACAACTTTATTATACCAAAATATAAGAAAAAAGTCAACAATTTTCATAAATTAGTATGAGTTTTTCTTGCTGGGGAATCCCCTAGATTTCAATATTTTTAAGCACTAAGCTATAATTTGATTTAAAAATTCTCGATTTAAACTACATTTAGTTTACTACATTAATTATTTAAAATCAACCTTAATAAGCCAAAAATACTATAATTTTTTTGACTTTTAGTTTAATTTCTTAACATTAATTCACTACATTTTTTACCGTTTAACAAGTCTATTATAAACTTTTTAGTCCCTCCAACAAAGTTGTCTGCTATCTTATATTTTCCTGCATATACAAGCTCATTATATTTAATTTTCCTTACTTTTACTGGTTCGGATATTCTTTGTGATAGTTCTTCTAATATTTCTTCTTTAGCTTTGTTTGTAATAACTTCTGTTAGCGTTCCATTCATTTTGTTCATTATTACTTTCAACATTGCTTCAGCACCTTCTAGGCTCCAACTTGTTCTGTTTTTCTTCATTCTGTCTCTACATACACAGTACATTTGGCTTTCCTCTGAACCTAGAGAGGGAAGTGTTTCTTTATATTTTTCTAATTGTTCTTCCTTGTATCCTAATTTATATTGATACCTCAATAATCCTCCTTGATTATTCCTTAAATATTCTTCTAACTCAGTTACTTTCTCTAATTCAGCTATTTTCTTGTCTGTTTCTAATTCAACTTTGTAGTTAAATATTAAACTAAATATGTCTTCTGCTTGCTCTGTGTATACGATTTCCTGCATCTTCTTTAAGTATTCTTCATCGCTTACCGCCATATATATTTTCTTTTGAATATGAGCCATATCTAACTGGAATAGCTCTTTTGCTCCTTCAACTATACTTCCTGTCCAATCAGCTCCATCTCCATTTATTACTACATTTTTTATCTCATGTTCTTTGTAGGTTGTTCCTATTGTAGTATCTTCGATTCTTTTTAATTGGCTCGCTTTTGATGCTGTTCCTATTATTATTTTGTTTTTTAATTTATAGTCATTTGTGTATCTTGGCTCTTTTCCTTCATGGATTACAGCGATTTTTAGTTCAATTCCGTTTTTTTTTTCTTTTTATTTTTCTTCTTTTTAAAATGTTTTACTTTAAATTTCTTTTTTCCTTTATGTTTCTTTGATTTCTGTTTCTTAACATAGATTCCATCATGCTCACAGAACACATATTGAGCCTCTTTTGAACCTTCAATTTTTCCTTGTTCATATAGTTTTATTTTTTCTTCTTCTAATTTTTTTATTTTCCTCCCTAAAGCTAAAACTATATTTCTTACAGCAGTATAGGAGATATAGCTATCTGTATCTTCTGATATTGTTTTTGCTGTTTCTCTATATGATTTCTTCGTTATTTCTCTTGTTATCATTTCTACTACACTTTGTGAGTATTCTCCAAACTCGTTTATTTCAAGTAATTCATCTAAAAGATATACATATTTTTTTGTCCCATTTATTACCATTTCATATCTTCTTCTAGCTATAGGTATTTCTCCTAATCTACTTTTTATTGTTGTTGCTTGAAAGTCTTTTGGCTTAAAGAGTTCTGTATCTCTATGATCTTTTATTAGCTTATCTATCATTCTTAATTCATCTTGTATCAGCTTTCTTCCTAATTCCATCATTTTTTTATAAATATTTTCTTCTAAACTATTGAAATTCACTTTCTCATTTGATATCATTTTCATAAACAAAAGCACCTCATTTATAATTTTTTTTCGCAATTCAAATTATATAATTAGTGCTTTTGTTTTTCTATATTTATTTAAAATTTTTTTTATTTTTTCCCCAGAAAATTTAACTCATATTAAATTATGAAAATTGTATAAAAAATATCTTTAAATAAATTTAATAAAAATATTGAATTTATTTATTAAAGATAATATAATAAACGAAGAAATAAGAAATAATTCTAGAAATAAATAAATTATTTTGACATTTGGAATTATTATAATTTTAGAAAGGAAATATACGTTGCAATGAAAATAACGTATAAATAGTATAACGATATATGCAAGTGAAAATAGGAGATATTAGGTTATTAAATATCACAGTTTTAAAAGATAAAAAAGAAATCTATAAGGGAAAAGCTGAGGATGCACCAAAAGAAATAAAAAATATGCAATATAATAAAATAGGATTTGAAGGTGTAGATGTAATTATTGAAATATAAAAAAACTTACATTCAAAATATGCTGAAGCATAAAAATTAAATGTAAGTTTTCGTTTTTTAAGTTTTGGGATTATTATTTTTTTCATTATTAGGTTTAGATGCTTTATTATTTTTTTTGTTTTTTCGTTTAAAGTGATCGTATATTGTTGATATAATGACTAAGGTTAATGCTCCAACGATAAAAACTAAAAAAATTAAAATATCGTCAATAATCCAACCACCAAATGTAGAAAACCAGGAAGACAAAATGGAGTGATGTTTTATTGCAACAAATAATATATACCCCAAAATTGTTATGCAAAAGAATAAGCATAACTTTTTTAAAACATTCCGGCCCAAAATAAAGGCCTCCTTTCTGTGTAAAATATAAATATATTTAATATATAATAGCACAAAATAAAAGAAAAAGCAATATTTCTTAAAAAATATGTTAAGTAATTTTAGAGTATGCAATTATATAAAAATTTATAAAAGGGAGAAAAAATATGCAATGGACAGATGAACAAAAAAATGCTATTTATTTAAAAGATAATAATATACTAGTAGCTGCAGCAGCAGGCAGTGGAAAAACGGCTGTATTAGTAGAAAGAATAATAAATAAAATAGTTAATGAAAATATAGATATAGACAAACTTTTAGTTGTTACATTTACAAATGCAGCAGCTTCAGAAATGAGAGAAAGAATATTAAAAGCTATATATAAAAAGCAAGATGAAAGTGAAAAACAAGAAGATGTAGAAAATCTTCAAAAACAAATAAATTTACTTAATAAAGCCAGTATATGCACAATAGATTCTTTTTGCCTTGATATAATCAGGAATAATTTTTATGAATTAAATATAACACCTAATTTTAGAATAGCAGATACAGCTGAAACAGAACTTTTAAAACAAGAAACACTAGAAGAATTATTTGAAAAAAAATATGAAGAAAAAAACGAAGATTTTCAAAAATTAATAAAGACTTATACAAGTTATAGGGATGATACACCACTTAAAGAATTGATTTTGAAAATTTATACATATATTGAGTCAAGTCCATTTCCAGAAGAATGGTTAGAAGAAAAAATAGAAATGTTTAATATTGAAAATGTTAATATGGATTTTGCAAAAACAAAATGGGGCGAAATTTTGCTTAAAGATGTAAATGATGAATTAATTGATTCAATTGCAGCATTAAACACCCAAATGAATAGACTATCAGTTGAAAAGGACTTAGAAAAATTTGTATTATTGATAAAACAGGATATTTCTCAACTCGAATTGTTAAAATCAAATTTAGATTCATGGGATAAATCTTTTAGTTTAGCAAATTCAATAGAATTTGGAAGGTGGCCATCTAACAAAATATTATCAGAAGCAAAAGAAAAGGCTAAAAAAGTTCGAGATGAAGTAAAAAACAAATTAAAGAAAAAAATCGATAAAATCTTTATTTCAAATTCAAACGAAGCATGTCAAGATATAGTTGATATGTATAATGTTTTAAGAAAACTAAAAAACGTCATAATAGAGTTTGACAAAGAATTTTTTAAGAAAAAGCAACAAAAAAATATATTAGATTTTACAGACATAGAACATCTAGCATTAAAAATTCTTATAAATAAAGAAGGAGAAAAAATCATAAAAACAGATGTTGCTAAAAGATATGAAGAAAAATTTACAGAAATAGCAATAGATGAATATCAAGACAGCAATCTTGTTCAAGAATATATTTTAACAGCTGTATCAAATGGAAAAAATATTTTTATGGTTGGAGATGTAAAACAAAGTATATATAAATTTAGACAAGCTATGCCGGAGCTATTTTTAAATAAATATAAAACATACAAATTAACAAATGAAAATTTAAAAGATATAGGAATAAAAATACAACTTTTCAAAAATTTTAGAAGTAGAAAAAATGTATTAGATTTCACGAATGTTATATTTGAAAATATAATGAGTGAGAATCTAGGAGATATTAATTATACAGAGGAAGAGTATTTAAATTTAGGAGCAAATTTTGAAAACTCAAAAGAAAATTTAAAAACAGAAATTGATATAATAAACATAACAGAAGAAACAGATTCTAATTTTGAAATAAAAAAGTATTCAAATGAAGATGACGAAGATGATGAAGAAAAAGAAGAGAATGAAAAAGTGGAAGATGTAGAACTTGAAGCTAGATTTGTGGCAAGAAAAATACAAGAATTAATAGAGAACAGATTTCAAATATATGATAATAAGAATGGAGTTTTTCGAGATATAAAATACAAAGATATTGTAATTCTTTTAAGGTCTACAAAAATAAAAGCACCTATTTTTGAGAAAGAATTAATAAATTTAGATATTCCAGTTTTTTCAGATACTTCAAGTCAATATCTTGATTCTTTTGAAATAAAAACAATAATGTCACTTTTAAAAATTATAGATAATCCAATGCAAGATATTCCACTTGTAATGGTGATGCGTTCAAGTATAGGAAAGTTTACAGATAATGAACTTTTAGAAATAAGATTGGCAGGAGGAGATGAATTTTTTTATACAGCAATGCTAAAATCTAGGTTAAGTGTTGATGATAGTTTAAGAAAAAAAATAGATGACCTCTTGAATAATATAGAAAAATGGAGAAGAGAGGAAAAATATTTAGGACTTGATGAGTTAATATGGAATATATATGAAGATACTGGATTTTTAAATTATGTTGAATTATTACCAAATGGGAATCTAAGAAAAGCTAATTTACAAATGCTATTTGAAAGAGCTAAACAGTATGAATCTGCAAGTTTCAAAGGACTATTTAATTTTATAAATTTTATAGAAAAATTATCGTTAAGTAGTGGAGATTTAGGAGCAGCAAAATTGATTGGAGAAAATCAAGATGTTGTAAGAATAATGAGTATTCATAAAAGTAAAGGACTTGAATTTCCAATAGTTTTTCTATCAGGTACAGGAACAGGTTTTAATTTAATGGATTTAAATAATGATATCTTATTACATCAACATCTTGGAATAGGAGCAAAATATATTGATTATGATATGCAAATAAAATATGATACTTTAAGTAAAATGGCTTTACGATATAAATTACATGAAGAAACACTTTCAGAAGAAATGAGAGTATTATATGTTGCTTTGACAAGAGCAAAAGAAAAAATATTTATAACTGGTGTTGTGAAAAAATATGAAGATGAACACGAAAAAATGCAAGAATTAATTGATATGTATAAGATAAAGAATGGAAAAATAAATCCTATACTTCTAAAAAAATACAAAAGATATATTGATTGGATTATGTTGATTTTTATGTATAATAAAGATTACATGAAAGAAATTGCAGAATTAAATATAATAAAGAAAGAAGAGTTATTAAACCAAAATAAAAAAGAAGAGCAAGATGATAAAAAATTAGATGTAGAAAAATTTATAGAACAATGTGTACAGGAATCTGATGAAAAGGAGGTTCAAAAAATAAAAAAAATTGTAGAATATGAATATCCTTATTTAGATTCGGTAAAAATACCAACAAAAACTTCAGTAACAGCTGTTGTTCATGACAAGGTTATTAATAATATAAAATATAGTGATGAAAGTGATTTTAAATTATCAGATGATCTTTATAAGAAAAATTTGGATATAGATTATGAAGATGATATATTAAATGAAAAAGAAGTGGAAATTCCAGAGCCAATGTTCTTAAAGGGGACTGAGGAGGAAAAAATTTCTTCAAGTAAAAAAGGAACGCTAATACATTTATGTATGAAAAATTTAGATTTTACAAAAGAATATGATATAGAAAAAGTAAAAAAATTGATAGATAGCTTATTTGAAAAAAAGATAATAACAGAAAAAGAAAGAGATGCAATTAATCCATTTGGAATTTTGAATTTTACAAAAACTGGTATATTCAAAAGTCTAAAAAATGCAAAAGAAATACATAAAGAAGAGCCGTTTTATATAAATGTAAAAGCAAAAGATGTAACCAAAACTAATGCAGAAGAATATATTTTGACACAGGGAATTATAGATTTATATTATGTAGATGAAAAAGATAGATTAATTCTTTTGGATTATAAAACAGATTTTGTAAAAGAAGGACAAGAGGAAATATTAATAAAAAGACATAAAAAACAATTGTATTTATATAAAGAAGCACTTGAAGGAGCATTAAATAGGAAAGTTGATAAAGTATATGTCTATTCAGTTACACTGGGAAAAGAAATAGAAATTTAAATTAATTGCATTGAAAAAAATTCCCCACTTTTTAGTGGGGAATTAAATAATTATCTTAGATAGATATTAGCATAGAACTTTACTCATAAGGACTGCATCTTGATCATTGTAATATTTTTTCCTTAAACCTACTTGTTCAAATCCAAATTTTTTATATAGATTAATTGCTATAATATTTTTCTCGTTAACTTCTAAATTAATTTTTTTACATCCTGACTTGCTGGCTAAATCAATAAGTATAGCCATTAAGAAAAAGGATAATTTTTGTCCTCTACAATTTTTTTTAATGACAATATTAGTAATGTCAGCTTCATCTAAAACAATAGAGATTCCTGCGAATCCAACAATTTTATCATTAATTTTAAGAGTATAAATTGTTGAAGAATCAGATTCAATTTCTTGCTTTAAAATATTAGAATTCCAAAAATCATCAAAATCATTTAAAAGACTAGTTTCGATTGTTTTTAAATCGTGTAAATTCATTTTATTTATTGATATATCATTAGTTTTTAAATTCATTTTTTTCTTTTGCCTCCATCATAATTTCTGCTTGAGATTTACGTAAATACATAGGAAGCAAATCTTCACAAAGATTATTATTCTCAGTATATGTATTTAAACCTGCTAATGCCAAGTTATCAGAAGAAATATTTTCAAAGTTGAATGAACTTAGAGGAAAATATTCTAAAATCTTTTCTTTGTATATTTTGCTGCCATCACCTACAAAAGTTAGTTCATATTGTAATTTTAAATTTTGTAATTCCTTCAAAAGATCATCAATATTGTTTATATCAAAATCTCTACGAAGAATATATTTTCCATCAATATTTTCAAAAATTGCAGAGTAACAGTTAGCATTTTTTGCATCAATAAGAGCACAAATTACACCATTTTCTTTTTTGTTGTAACACAAAGTTTCAAGTGAACTTATTCCAATAGCAGGTATATTTAGAGCATCTGAGAAAGCTTTAGCAGTTGCAATTCCGATTCTTATTCCTGTAAAAGATCCAGGGCCTTTGTCACATACAATAAGATCAATATCTTTAAGCTTAAAATTAAGATTATCAAATAATTTTTTTATAAGTGGCATTAATGTTTCGGAATGTGTTAATCCATTATTTAGAGAAATGCTTTTTAGTATATTTTTATCTTCTAAAATAGATACACCACAAATTTTTCCTGATGTTTCTATACTTAATATTTTCAATTTAATTCCTCCCTTAGTTTTTCTAATATTTTTTCATATTTTTCTCCATATGCTATAAAATTTAATATACGTTTATTATTATTTTCAAAATCCTTTTTTATATTTATTTCTATATAATTTTTAGGTAAAATGTCTTTTATGATTTCACCCCATTCAATTAAGCAAATACCTTTATCAAAATATTCTTCTCCACCAATTTCATAAAACTCATCAGAATCTTCTAGTCTATAAACATCGAAATGAAAGATTTTGGTGTCTTTGTAAGAATATTCATTAACAATATTAAAAGTAGGGCTTGAAATTTCATTTTCTAATCCATAATATGAAAGAAAACCTTCAGTAAATTTTGTTTTTCCAGCTCCGTAATTCGCCATTTAAAACAATTACATCACCTTTAGTTAAAAGGCTAGCTAATTTATTTGCTATAGTTAGAGTTTCTAAAATTGATTTTGATTCTATTACCATATTATTCATTTTTGTGCCTTTCTATATCTTTTGGTAGTGTTTATTAATATTATTAATATTTTATTGATAATATTAATATATTAATAAAAAGATACTGTTAGTATTTATTTTTTTATATAAAAACAGAATAAATTTATAAATATAGTTCTTAAATTTATTTTTATGGTAATAATAATACTACAAAAATAAAAAATTATCAATACCTGAATGAATGCATATTTATTCGAGTTTTGTAAAAAAGGAGGAATTTTTTTGAAAGAATATTTAGGAATTGAGGACATAAAAGCATTAGAGGTTTTAGATTCTAGAGGAAATCCAACCGTACAAGTTGAAGTTTTATTAGAAGATGGTAGTATAGGAAAAGCTCTAGTTCCATCAGGAGCTTCTACTGGAAGTTTTGAGGCTGTGGAATTACGAGATGGAGAAAAAGAGAGATATCTTGGAAAGGGGGTTTTAAAGGCTGTTCATAATGTAAATACAATAATACGAGATAAAATTATTGGAATGAATGCATATAATCAAATTGAATTAGATAAAGAATTAATTAATTTAGATGGGACTGAAAATAAGTCAAAACTTGGTGCAAATGCTACACTTGGAGTCTCGCTTGCAGTTTGCAAAGCAGCAGCGGAGTCATTAGGAATGGAATTATATAATTATATTGGAGGAACAAATGCTAAAATACTACCTACACCAATGATGAATATTTTGAATGGGGGAAAACATGCTGATAGTACTCTTAGCGTACAAGAATTTATGATTATGCCTGTTGGAGCAAAGAATTTTAATGAATGTATCAGAATGGGTGCGGAGATATATCATAATCTAAAAAAAGTATTAAAAGAAAAGGGACTATCAACAGCGGTTGGAGATGAAGGAGGTTTTGCACCAAATGTTAAAGATGAGGATGAAGCACTATCAATAATTATAGAAGCAATAAATAAAGCAGGATACAAACCTGGAGAAGATGTTTGTTTAGCTTTAGATATTGCTGCAACGGAAATGTATGAAGAAGCTAAAAAGATAGGAAAAGAAGGGGAATATTGTTTTTGGAAAATTGGTGTAACCAAAACAGTTGATGAGATGATAGATTTTATTGAAAATTTGTGTGAAAAATATCCTATAATATCTGTAGAAGATGGCTTGGCAGAAGAAGATTGGGATGGATGGAAAAAGCTAACAGAACGATTAGGCAATAAAATACAATTAGTTGGAGACGATTTATTTGTAACAAATATTAAGAGATTACAAAAAGGAATTGATATGGGAGTTACAAATAGTATATTAATTAAATTAAATCAAATTGGTACGTTGACTGAGACATTAGATGCTATTGAACTTGCAAAGAAAAACGGATATACTGCTGTTGTATCACATAGAAGTGGGGAGACAGAAGATACTACTTTAGCAGATGTTGCAGTTGCTATGAATGCAGGTCAAATTAAAACAGGTGCACCATGCAGAACGGATAGAGTAGCCAAATATAATAGATTAATTAATATTTGTGATGAACTAGGAGACAATGCAATTTTTGCAGGAAAAATTTAAGAAAATCTTGCATTTTATTTGAAAAAGTGATATTATTATATGCATAAAATTAAAACGATAATTAAGGACAATATAAATAATATAATAGCTTTTAGAGAGCCTTTTGTTAGCTGAAAGAAAGGTAAGTAAAAATTATTTATTATCACCTTAAAGTTGCAATTCTGAAATTAAAATGATTTAAGACTAAGTTTTGCCGTAGAGTCTGCGTTAAAGACAAAGAGAGAGTAACAAATAAATTTATAATAAATAAAGGGTTACTAACTTAGGTGGTACCGCGGAAAGAGCCATTTCGTCCTAAATTTGGATGAAATGGCTTTATTTTTATATCGAAATGGAGGCGAAGAAAATAAAAATACATATAGTAATGGTAGAACCAGAAATACCACAAAATACTGGAAATATTGCAAGAACTTGCGCAATTACAGGAGCTAAACTTCATTTGATACATCCACTTGGTTTTGATATTTCTGAAAAGTCAGTAAAAAGAGCAGGATTAGATTATTGGGATAAATTAGAATTAGAAGAACATGAGTCATTGGAGAAATTTTTAGAAAAATATCCACCTGAAAATTATAATATGTTTTTTGCTACAACTAAAGGAAAAAATGTATATTCAGATGTAGATTATTCAAAAATGGATGAGGTTTTTGTATTATATGGAAAAGAAACAAAAGGATTACCTGAATGGTTATTAAAGAAGTATTTAAATACAAAAACAATTAGAATACCAATGTTACCAACTTTAAGATCACTTAATTTATCAAATTCGGTATGTGTTGTAACTTATGAAATACTTAGACAAAAGAATTTTGAAAATATGCAAGAAATAAGTGAATACTTTGATTAAAAAAGTTTTAATTAGCAATATTAAAATATATTTAAAATAAAAAGGAGGAGATTTTATGTATAAGAAAGTTGAATTACCTAAAGAAGGTTTTGTAGGAATGGAAAAAAATGTTGCAAAACTTTGGAAAGAAAAAGATATAGTAAAGAAAAACCTTGATAAAAATGAAGGAAAAGATTATTTTATGTTTTATGATGGACCACCAACAGCAAATGGAATGCCTCATGTTGGACATATCGAAACAAGAGTTATGAAAGATATAATCCCAAGATATAAAGTAATGAAAGGATACTATGTGCCTCGTAAAGCAGGATGGGATACTCAAGGATTACCAGTTGAACTTGAAATTGAGAAAAAGCTAGGCATTTCAGGAAAAGAGCAAATTGAAAAATATGGTGTAGAGAAATTTGTTAAAGAATGTAAAGATAGTGTTTTTCAATATGTTCATGTATGGGAAAAGATGACAAATCAAATTGGGTACTGGGTCGATATGGAACATCCTTATGTAACATATCATAATGATTACATAGAATCTATTTGGTGGTGTATAAAAGAATTATGGAATAAAGGATTATTATATGAAGGTCATAAAGTAATGCCATATTGCCCAAGATGTGGAACAGCTCTTTCTTCACATGAAGTTGCACAAGGGTATAAAGATGTAAAAGATTTAACATGTATTGCTAAATTTAAAGTAAAAGAAAGTGAATTATTAGATAATGATACATTTATTCTAGCATGGACGACAACTCCATGGACTTTACCATCTAATCTAGCACTTTGTGTAAATAAATCTTATGACTATGTTTTAGTAAAAGCAAATATCGGAACAGATGACGAACCTAAATTTGAAAAATACGTTTTGGCAAAAAAATTATTAGAAGCGGTTTTAAAAGAAACACCATATGAGATTTTAAAAGAATTTAAAGGTGAAGAATTATTAGGAACAAAATATGAGAGATTAATGCCATTTGGTAAAGTAGAAGGAAAAGCATTTGTCGTAATTCATGGAGACTATGTTAATCTAGAAGATGGTACAGGAATAGTTCATATCGCGCCAGCATATGGTGAAGATGATAGTTTAGTTTCTAAACAAAACGGAATTGCATTTATAAATTTAGTTGATAAATCAGGAAAATTTGTTCAGGAAGTTGAACCATGGGCAGGCAGATTTGTAAGAGATTGTAATGAAGATATCTGTAAATGGCTTGCAGACGAAAATAAATTATTTAGCAAAGAAAAACATTTGCACTCATATCCACATTGTTGGAGATGTGACACACCACTTCTTTATTATCCAAAAGAAAGTTGGTTTGTTAGAATGACAAGTTTAAGAGATCAATTAGTTGCAAACAATAATAAAGTTAATTGGTATCCAGATACAATAAGAACAGGTAGATTTGGAAAATTCTTAGAAAATGTTATAGATTGGGGAATTTCAAGAGATAGATATTGGGGTACTCCACTTCCAGTTTGGAAATGTGAATGTGGACATCAAGAATGTATTGGTTCAATAGAAGAATTAAAAGAAAAGGCAGTTGATTGTCCAGATGATATTGAATTACATAAACCATATATAGACAATGTTCATTTAAAATGTCCAAATTGTGGTAAAACAATGACAAGATTTAAAGAGGTTATAGATGTTTGGTTTGATTCAGGATCAATGCCTTTTGCACAATTACATTATCCTTTTGAAAATAAGGAATTGTTTGAAAAAGAATTCCCAGCTGGATTTATTTCAGAGGCAATAGATCAAACAAGAGGATGGTTCTATACATTAACAGCACTTGGAACAGCTTTGTTTGGTAAGACACCATTTGAGAATTGTATAGTTTTGGGACACGTATTAGATGGAAAAGGTCAAAAAATGTCTAAATCAAAGAAAAACGGAGTTGATCCATTTTTACTATTAGATTCTGTAGGAGCGGATGCAACTAGATGGCATTTCTATACTTGTTCAGCACCATGGTTACCAACAAGATTATCTTTAGAAAGTGTACAAGAAACACAAAGAGGATTTTTGTCAACACTTTGGAACGTATATTCATTCTATGTTCTATATGCAGAAATTGATAAATTTAATCCATTAGAATATGCGAATTTTAAATCAGAAAATATAATGGATAAATGGATAATATCAAAGTTGAATACACTTATAGGAGACATTGATAATAAACTTGAACATTATGATATAACAACATCTGCAATAGAAATCGAAGAATTTACAGACAGTTTGTCAAATTGGTATGTAAGAAGAAACAGAGAGAGATTTTGGACACAGGAATTGACAGATGATAAAATAGGAGCATATGTAACTCTATACGAAGTACTTGTTAAACTTGCAAAAGTTGCTGCACCATATGTACCATTTATGACAGAGGAAATTTATCAAAATTTAGTTGTAAGTTTAGACAAAAACGCTACAGAAAGTATACACCTATGTACATGGCCTGAAGTTCAGAAAGAGAAAATAGATAAAAAATTGGAAGAAGAAATGGATTTAGCATATAAGATTGTAAAATTAGGAAGAAGTGCAAGAAATTCTGTAAATATTAAAAACAGACAGCCACTTTCTGAAATGCTTATATCTGTAAATAGTCTTCCTGAATATTACAGTGATATTGTAAAAGAAGAATTGAACGTAAAAAAGGTTGAATTAGGTGCAGATATGAAAGAATATGTTCATTTTGAAATCAAGCCTAATTTACCAGTCCTAGGAAGAAATTATGGAAAATTAATTCCACGTATTAAAGAAGAAATAGCTAAGTTTAATCAAATGGATCTTGCTGTAAAAATTCAAAATGGAGGAACAGAATACATTCAAATTGATGATACAGAAATTGAACTTTCAAAAGAGAATCTTTTAATTACAATGCAAGGAAAAGAAGGATTTGCTTTTGCTGGAACAGGAGAAATGGGAGTGGTATTAGATACACATATTACTGAAGAATTAAAAGAAGAAGGAATGCTACGTGAAGTACTATCAAAAGTTCAAAATATGAGAAAAGATAGAGGTTTTGAGGTATTAGATAGAATTAACTTATATGTATCAGATAATGAAGAAGTTGAGAAAATCGTCAAAAAGTTTGAAGAAACAATAAAACACGATACATTAGCAAATAAAGTTATATACAACGAAAAACGTAATACATCGGAAGAAGTGTCTTTAAATGGAGAAAAAGCATTAATAGATGTGGAAAAAGTAAAATAAATAAAAAATGATAGGAAGTTTTATTTAAATGAAAAATTTAAAAGATTATAATTTAGAAGAATTAAAACAAGAATTTGTACAAATGGGAGAAAAGCCATTTAGAGCAGAGCAAGTATTTAGATGGATTTATAAGGAAGAAGTAAAAGAGTTTGACGAAATGACAAATTTATCGTTAGAATTAAGGGAAAAGTTAAAACAAAATTATAAAATGTGTAATTATAAAATTTTGAAAAAACAAGTTGCATCAGATGGAACAATAAAATATTTATTTGATGTTTTAGATGGAAATGCAATTGAGACTGTTCTTATGAAATATCATCATGGATATAGTATATGTGTATCATCACAAATAGGATGCAAAATGGGATGTAAATTTTGTGCATCAACAGGTATTGCATTTGTTAGAAGCTTAAGTTCAGGAGAAATAGTAGAGCAGCTTCTTGCTGTTGAACAAGATGAAAATATTAAAATTTCTAATGTTGTATTTATGGGAATCGGCGAACCTATGGATAACTATGATAATGTAGTAAATGCAATAAGAATTATTAATAATCCTAAAGGAATAAATATAGGAGCACGTCATATAAGTGTTTCAACAAGTGGGATAGTTCCAAGAATTTATCAATTAGCTGAAGAAAATATTCAATGTACTCTTTCAATATCTTTACATGCAACAACAGATGAAAAAAGAAGTTCAATGATGCCAGTAAATAATAGATACAATCTTGAAGAACTATTACAAGCTTGTAAAGATTATACAGCTAAAACAAATAGAAGGATTTCTTTTGAATATGCATTAGCTAAAGATAATAATGATAACATAGAAGATGCAAAAAGATTAGTTAAATTATTACATGGAATGCTTGCACATGTTAATTTAATTCCAATAAATAAAATAGAAAATGGACAATTTGATAAAAGTTCCAATGAAAATATTATGAAATTTAGAGACTATTTAAATGAACACGGAATAGTTGCAACAATAAGAAGAGAACTTGGGGCAGACATAGATGCAGCATGTGGACAATTGAGAAGAAAAAATTTAAAAGACTAAAAGAAATAAGGAATTTCTATTCAGTGTAAACTGTTTAGCAATTCCTTATTTTTTTATAAATTAATGTTAACATTTTTTAAAATGACCAAATAAAGTTTTTAGACTTAAAGCAAAATTAAATATTTCGCTAATAAAAATAGAAACGATATAACCTTTTATCCCAAAAATTGGAACAAATATACAAATAAAACTGATACTAATTAACAAATCCATTATATTTATAAACATTACATTAACTTGTTCATCAATTCCTTTTAAAATACTATCAATAACAATATCAACATACATAAAAGGAATTAAAAGAGCAAAAACTTTTACATACTTTCCGATAGAGTAGTCTTTATAAATTGTATAGCTTATGTTTTCTCCAAAAATTATAAAAATAATAGTTAATAAGCAAGAAAAAGCAAAAGAACCTATTATTAAAATATCAGAATATTTCTTGATTTTTTTCGTATCATTATGTGCTTGATACCTTGCAAATTCTGGAACCAAAAGCCAGGCTACACTTGATAAGAAGGTTGCTGGAAACATAACAATAGGCATTGCCATACCAGAAATTGTTCCATATTCACTTAAGGATTCAGAACAGTTTAAACCGCTTTTTTCTAAATTTGATGGAATTAAAAGCTGTTTTACTGTAGAAAGACCGGAACGAACATAAGAAGTAAGAGCAACAGGTATTAATATTCTAAGAATTTTCCTTAAAAATTTAAAGTTATTTGATGATGAATTACAATCAGTGTGGATTTTGCTATATTTTTTTAATTTACTTAATGGCAAATGAGCATGCATATCAGAAACATAAAGCAAAATTAAATATAAAAAAGCAATAAATTCTGAAATAACATCTCCTAAAATTAAGGAATAGCAAATTTTTTCGAGATTACCTGTAGGAAGATAAATTCTAAGTAAAATAATTATTGCAATAATCTTAGAAAATTGTTCCAAAAATTGTCCTAAGACTGTTTTATAAGTTCGTCTAACAGCTAGAAAATATCCGGCTTATGGAAGAAGAAATGGAAATTAGAGGAAGAGCTAATGCTATTAGATAAACTATTATATTGCCTACTTTATTATGAAAGCAAAATTTAGTTATAAAATCTGCACCGAATTATAAAAATAGAACTAGCTATAGTACTTATTATAAAAGAAATTTTTATACATTGGTTTGCGGCTTTTTTTACTCCAAAAAAATTATTAAAAGACAATTCTTCCGAAACAACTCTTGTACAAGCAATGTTTATACCAGAAGAAGCAAGTGTTATACCAAAAAGGTATGTAGACATTATTAGTCCGAATACTCCTAGAGACTCTTTATCAATTTTGCTTGATATGTATATATTAAAAACAAGTTTTATTACTTGTAAAATAAATGAGTTTACTATCATAAGTAAGGAATTGAACAAAAAGACTTTAAATCTTTTCAAAAATATCACCTCTAGAATTATATTAAATTGCTAAAGGTGATATTCTAAAAATTAGTATTTTTATTTTGAAAATTTTTAATATTCTTTTTATAAAATAGATTACATATATCGCAATCATTACAAAATTTAATTCTTTTTTCAAAAATAAGTTCTAAAGTATGAATAAATTCGTCAATTGTGTTATCAATTAAATGAATATAGATTTTTTTGGGCAAAATAGAAAGCAGAGTGTTAAGCGCATAATCGTTTGCTGAAAAAGTTATATCAGAAAGGTATTTTGCATTAAAAATAGAGTTATCGGTTTTTATTATATGTTTATATTCATCAAGCAAAGTGGCTCTAGATTCACTATAAACTAAATGAACTGTATTTACAGTAGAAGGTTCTGTATCTACATAAAGTTTCAATATGGAGATGAATTCAGAATACTCTCTATCTATTAAAAATTTATTAACAGAAATATCTACTTTTTTTACTAAATATTTTAGATAATCTTGTATTCTAAAGGGAATAAAACCGTCTAAAATTATTTTTTTGTTATCTAGCATATAGGAATAAAATTTATTATATAATAGTGTCTTACGGATTACTAAAAGATCTTCTTCTAGAAGTTTTGTTGTATTTTCAAAAATTTTTGTTCTTTCATAATCATCAAAGTAGAAATATTCATGAGAAATTATCTTTTTTATAAAAGTTGGCTCATAAATAGATATAACAAGATTAGCAAAAATATCAGATAATTTCTTAAACAATAATTCTCTTTTTAATTCACTATAGTGAATAATAATATTGTTATAATTAGAAAATTTTAAATGAGAATAATATATATTTGGAATATCTATTTTTTCTAATTGCATAAGTAGATAATCAATAGATTTAAATTTATTGGTTTTTATACATATTGACTTCATTACTTCTCCCTTCGTAATACATATTATCTACTGTTTAAACTCAAGATATACATTATATTATGCATATTATTTATATTTGTGAAATCTCGAATCTGTAAATTTGTATTAAGACCTTTGGAAGAAATGAATGAAAAATATTTATAAAGTTATAGATGTCTAAAAATTAAATTCTTAAAAGATAAAACCATTTTTTTAAAATGAATTTTTCCATGGAAGAAATATTTAATTTATCAACATTAGAATCAGAAATTAACTCACAATTTGCTATTATTTCATTATTTAAAGTATAGTTTATAGTCCCAATTGTATCTCCTTGTTTTATAGGACATGATATAGGATTTACTACAACTGATTGTTCAATACTAACATTAGTACCTTTTGGAATTATATGACTACAGTCTTGACATGCTATTGCAGTAATATAAGATTTAGTACCTTTGGATATTTCAATGGTTTTAATTTTATCACCAGAAGAAACCAATTTTTTATTTTCAAAATTATTAAAGCCATAATCAAGTAACTTAGAAGCAGTTTCAAATCGAATAGCTGAAGAAGGAGCCTTCATTACAACAGCAATTAAAGAAAAGTCATCTCTTGTTGCTGATGCAGATAGATTGAACAAAGCAGAAGATGTTGAACCAGTTTTTAAGCCAGTACAACCTTTATAATTTCGTACTAATTTATTTGTATTTATAAGTTCAGATTTACCATTTCTTAAAGTATCATGCCAAATAGTAGTATATTTAGTGATTTCAGGAAATTTATTTAATAATTCTTTAGATATAATTGCAATATCATAACTAGACATTTCATGTCCATCTTCATCTATTCCATGGCAATTTTTGAAACAAGAGTCATTCATTCCAAGTTCTTTAGCTTTTTCATTCATCATTTTTACAAAATTTTCTTCTGTACCTCCAATATATTCACTAAGTGCAGTTATACAGTCATTTGCAGACACAACAAAAACAGCTTTTAACATTTCGTCAACTGTTAAGGTTTCAGTAGTATCTAACCAAATCTGAGATCCTCCCATTGATGAAGCTTTTTCTGAGCAAGGTATTGGAGTATCGTAATTTAGTTTGCCAGTTTTTATTGCTTCCATAACTAAATAAATACTCATAAGCTTTGTAACACTTGCAGGTCTTAATTTATCGTGAGAATTATAAGAATATAAGATTGTACCAGTATGTTGATCCATTAATATACAAGAACCACAATCAAGATTTAATGGATTGGGATTAGATTCATCAGAAATTATATTAGAAGAAACAGGTAATGTAGAATCTAGAGTACTCCATGTATAATAGTAAGCAAAAATGGAGCAAGAAGAAAATAATAATATAAAAAGAAAAATAAAAAATATTCTAAATGGTTTTGTAATGTTCATAACAATTCAGTCCTTTCGTTATTATATTTTAAAGTTTATTAATTAATATTCGGTAGAAAATAGGAATATTCTAAAAGTTAATAACATTAGTAAATGAAATTTAAAGATTGACATAATACAAACGATGTGTTATAGTATATAATACATAAGCAAAAGCTTATAATCAAATTAAGGAGGCGAAATTTAAGGCTAAAATATACACAAGGAGGCTAATGGCACAAAATAGCTAAGATTCAAGTTGAATTAGTTAAATTTTTTAACTAAACAAATACCTTTAAAAGAATTATCTTGTGGCAGAAATACTTGTATGAAATTTCAGGAGGAAAATACAAATGAAAAAAAGAAAACAAAATAAAATCATAGAAGATGCAGACTTAATACTCGAAGTGGCAAAAGATTGTTGCACATATTCGGAAATTGTTGAAAAAACGGGAATATCAATTAACAAAGTCAGACTTTCTGTAAAAAAAGCAGGAATGATGAAGAAGATTAAGAAAATTCTGTTAGAAAACAAAAAAATAAAAATAAAAAAGGTTAAAACTTTATACGATTTTAAAGATGGGTATATAACATTAAGTTCAAATCCATACAAATACGTAGAAGTTGTTTCAGCTGAAAGTAAAATTTGTTACAGTAAAGGAAAATATCGATTAAGTGTGGGTGATGAAATATTTATTGCCCAAAAAAATAAAGATAGCATTTTGATACTCCAATTTAAAGTGATAAACTTAAATGATAGTAATAACGTAGTTGAATTGTCAAAAAAATATTATCATGAAGATAAAGTCGAAAGCGAATATGCTGTTTTTTACCAGTTTGCAAAAAAATATTTTAAAACAGCTACAAGAAAGATTTAAAGTTTGAAAATAACTCAATTACAGTTTTGATTAAATTTGTAATTGAGTTATTTATTTTTTATAGAAAGATTTTTTTCAATGTAAAAATGAAATAACTTAATAGCATAGCAAATAAAAATTCATTGATTAAAATTATTCTATTTTAAAAATTTTTATATATACATTCTTCTTATCTGTACTAGAAGTAATTTTAATAGATTTTCCGTGTATTATTTACAAACTTAAAATCATAGCTACCATAAGCTACTGCAGCATCTTTTCCACTTTTTATATAAGGTACAGAATTGCTATGAGAATGTCTTTCTGTTACATTTAATTCAGGAACTTTTAGGACAGCATTATATAAAGTTGTGCTAATTTGACAATTACCACCACCTAAAGCTTTTACTACTTTACCATCATTAAAAACATCTGCTTTTTGATATCCTTTACTAGAAGTTGCTTTTCCAACCGTATTGCAAAAAGAAAAAGTATTTCCAGATTTTATTATCGTATTATTTAAAGTTGAACATGTAATCGAAATATTATTTTGCCTTTCGCTATCTTTAGTATAAATTTTAGTGGAAAATGAAGCAATCTCTGTTTCTTTTGAAGGATTGTTTTTTGAATTGTTATTTTCTATATTATTGGATTCTGCATTTTCGGGTGAAGTGGTAGATGTATTGGTATTGTTTTCTTGTGTGTTTATGTTTTGGTCAGACTGATTTTCAGAGTTAGAATTATTTATAGTATTCATATTATTAGTGTTTTCAGAATTATCTATAGATTCCAATTTAGAAGTATTATATGTTGAGTTATTTTGAATATTTTTGTTAGAATTTTTATAAAATAGATAAATAGCAACTCCAATTAATACAATTAAAATAATTATAATAATAAAATATTTTTTTTTCATAAAGATTTGCTCGTATAATAATAAATTATATACGATGAGCTCCTTTCTTATAAAATTTTTGAAATGTAAAAGTAAAATTAATCTTTATTTGAAATTTTTTTTAGTATGCTCAAATTATCTTTTAAATATGTAATAAGAAAAAATTATTTAGTATAATTTAGGTTTTTAAAAAATTAAAAAGTTTGTAAAATATAAGCATATTTTTGGTATGCTTTAAATATAATAAATTGTTTTTTTGATGGTTTAGCCATTATGCATATTCAAATGAAAAAAAGAGGAAAATCTTAAAACGAAAATGAAGCACCTTACAAAGTCTATTTTGATTTTGTAAGGTTTTTTTATAGTAAAAAAATATATATAAAATAAAAAATAATTAGCACAAAGACTTGACAATTGCTAAAAAAAGTTATATGATATAGTCGTTAGCAGTTGAAGAGAAAGAGTGCTAAAAATACAGACTGAAAAAGAAAGAAGGTAGCTGTATGGCAGAAAAAGAAAATAAATTAGATACTGAAAATGTTGAAGTAAAAGAAGAAAACAATGAACTTCAAAAAAAACAAATAGAACTAGATGATTTAAATGACAGATATAAAAGAATTTTAGCAGAGTTTGAAAATTATAAAAAAAGAACACAAAAAGAAAAAGAAAACTTATACAATTCTGTTCTAGGGGATATAATAATATCAATGCTTCCAATAATGGACAATTTAGAAGGAGCAGCAAATGCCGAATGTAAGGATGAAAAGTACAAACAGGGAATAGAATTAGTTGAAAAACAATTTAAGGAATTCTTGAAAAAAAATAAAGTTGAAGAAATAAAAACAAAAGGAGAAACTTTTGATCCATCATTACATGAAGCTATAAGTATGGTACAAGATGATACAAAAGAAAGCCAAGAAATTGTGCAAGAATATAGAAAAGGATATAAAATAGGAAATAAAGTTATTAGACACTCAATGGTAGTTGTAAATAACTAGATTATTTTAAAGATTTTAATTTTAAAAATATATAAATTTTATAGGAGGATTTTAATTATGGGAAAAATTATAGGAATCGATTTAGGAACAACAAATTCATGTGTAGCAGTTATGGAAGGAGGAGAACCAGTAGTAATTGCAAATAGTGAAGGAAATAGAACAACACCATCTGTAGTAGGATTTTCAAAAAATGGTGAAAGATTAGTAGGAGCTATTGCAAAACGTCAAGCTGTAAGTAATCCAGATAATACAGTAATATCAATAAAAAGAAAAATGGGAACAAACGAAAAAGTTAATATTGAAGGAGATCAATTCTCTCCACAAGAAATTTCAGCAATGATATTACAAAAACTTAAAGCAGATGCAGAAAGTTATTTAGGACAAAAAGTAACACAAGCTGTTATTACTGTTCCAGCATATTTTAGTGACAGCCAAAGACAAGCAACAAAAGATGCAGGAAAAATTGCAGGGTTAGAAGTTTTAAGAATTATAAATGAACCAACAGCAGCAGCTTTAGCATATGGAATGGATAAAGAACAAGACCAAAAAATTATGATATATGACTTAGGTGGAGGAACATTCGATGTTTCAATACTTGATATTGGAGACGGAGTATTTGAAGTTTTAGCGACAAATGGTAATACACATTTAGGAGGAGATGACTTCGATCAAAAAATTATAGATTACTTAGTAGCAGAATTCAAGAAAACAGAAGGAATCGATTTAAGTTCAGATAAAATGGCTATGCAAAGATTAAAAGAAGCAGCAGAAAAAGCTAAAATAGAACTTTCTGGAATGCAACAAGCAAATATTAACTTACCATTTATTACAGCAGATTCAACAGGTCCAAAACATATGGATATAACATTAACAAGAGCTAAATTTGAAGAATTAATTCATGACTTAGTAGAATCAACAGCAACACCAGTAAATAATGCTTTAAAAGATGCGAAATTAACAATGAATGATATTCACAAAGTATTATTAGTTGGAGGTTCTACAAGAGTTCCAGCTGTTCAAGCTCTAGTAAAAAGATTGACAGGAAAAGATGCTGATAAAGGCATAAATCCAGATGAATGTGTTGCAATTGGTGCTGCAATTCAAGGTGGTGTATTATCAGGAGATGTTAAAGATTTAGTATTACTAGATGTAACACCATTATCTTTAGGTATAGAAACATATGGAGGAGTATTTACAAAATTAATTGAAAGAAATACAACAATACCAA
>ULWD01045143.1_pt1 | contig 31171 bp, 43 predicted proteins | sample 1960011 | NCBI WGS metagenome assembly ULWD01 (sample SAMEA4835803, study PRJEB28245) | human gut metagenome | biome: gut microbiome; material: fecal sample | place: Denmark | collected 2008 | reverse complement strand
TCTTTATTTTAACACTATTTTTTATATTATCAATATCTTCCTGCGTTATCCCTAGATACTTCTCTTGGTACTCCTCAAACTCTTTTGTCTTGTCAAGATCAAAGTATGCTGCCCTATCCTTTAGAGTTTGAAGCTCTTCATCATCCAGCGCCCATCTTGCTCTCTGTAATAAGCAGCACCGGCAATTACAATCCTCTGCCGGATCTCCAAACATCCCAGGAGCCTCGACCTTACGACCACCAACCTCAAAAGGTTCATCTATTTCACGAATCTGTCCATCAAGCAGTCTATGCAAATCTCTTGTATTGCCATCAAGAGTGGAATCCCACTGCTTTACTATGTCCGCACCTTTGCTCTTTGCTACGTGCTGAGCGTCCAACGCTGACTGTACCTGTATACGATGCCCCTCAGTTCTTGCAATGCGGATAGAATTGTTATAAGCCCTCTGGAATGGTGTATTTGCCATATGCCGTGAAAGCTTACCAGCTACTTCATTCCATGTTGATCCATTGGCTATACCTCTTGATACCTCTGCCCTAACTGCTTTCTTGAGGTATGTCACATCCTCGCCCATTTTGTCGTAGAGTGACTTACTGAGCTTGCTGTCCGTCTGAATAGCTCTCACAACTGCCACCTGATCTATCGGCATGATGATCGGAATACCTGTCTGCTGCAGGTCATACATGACACCTGTGTATCCGTCTCTATAGCACTTAGTCAGGTAGTCAGACACCGTTGCATAGGAATTTGACTGTAAGTTGGCAAGAACTCCCTCAAGTTGTGCTTTCAAAGCCTCCTGATATTGTTTCTGGTATATGATGCTCTGCAAATTCTCCATGTCAGTTCTTGCAGACAACTCTCTGATCTTCTGCTCACAGTCTTTCAATGCCTGCTTATATGTATTCTTCAGACTGGCAATAGTTTTTTCCTCGTTATGCAGTTGTTCCTCGATTACTTCTTTCTGTCTCTTGTTCATATTACTCTAACATTGAATCATCAAGCTCGATTGCCCATTTCATGTGTGTCCCGCCGTCACTCGTCATATACTTTTTGCTGTTTAAATCAAACACATAGTGATCGTCTGAATTTTTATTTATATCGCATCTGTACAAACCGTCGATGATTGCATTTTTATCCTTTAATGCGATTGCTGACATTAAAACGAGATTATCAGCAAATCCATACACATTACTTAAATTGTAAGTTATTGATGTGCTATCTGATAATGAGAGCATATAAGTGCCGGCTGAAATATATCCATATACACTTATCTTTTCGTCTGTCCCAATAACAGATGCCTCGCATATACAATATTGTAAGATTGCGTTTTCTTCGGTTCCAAATTTAAAAAGTGCCGCACCAATCTTGCCTTTTGAATAACGCAATGACAGATTCTTTATGCTTGATGAATTTGTTATCATAACCCTACACTGCATATTCGTTCCGGTCGTATTCGTCGATATTGCCTGACCGTTCAGGTATCTTCTTACCTCGAAATAATTTGACACGATCTGACATAGCCAACCGTTATCTGTATTGGTACCTTTGTACAACAACCATTTGCTACCGCTTGTCATAATTTGTAAATCACAACCTAATGCTGTAGCAATCTCCTGCATCTTCTCATCTGTTATATCTGCCTCATATTCTTCCGAGCTGCTGCCCAGTGTAACCTTCGTTTTATACAGTTTTATAGTCTTATACCCTAATATACTCATTATGCCTCCTGTTCTTCATACAAGCCATATATGGCTGTCAGTGAACCGTCTGCCTGTATCGTTGTATCGACATATCCGCTCACTCCATATCCGGCTGTTGGAATCTGCTGAATATTCTTAGCCATCGTGCTAAACGACGCTGTGCTTGCGGTATCAATTCCTTTTTCAGTGATAGCCTCCGCAAGCAATGTCTTGCCATCACTGACAGATTTTTTTAAGTCGTCCTCTACTTTTTGTGTGTTTTTCACAAATTCGGAAAAAACCTTACTTAATGTTGTGCCTAAATAGGAAGGAACTATATTTGGTACAAAATCATTATTTGTTGCCTCTAAACATGTAGTTACCATTGGTTTAAATTCAACATTGCTTAATGATATGCCCTTTTTTACTTTTATATATACAATACCAACTGCCTTATCAGGTTCAATAAGAAGACCATTTGCATACACATTTCCCTGTAAGCAATAGATGTAATATGTATCATTGCTACTACCTTCCGGAGCCCCTAAAACCTTTACTTTCGTTTTTTGTGACGATAACCATCCTGATATAATGAAAGATATATCACTTTCAGCAGTTCCATTTAATGTGTATATTCCATTCTCTTTTTTTATCGTCATGCCGTGTGACAATCCTGAACTTGGATTTGTAGTTTGAAGAATATTTACAATCACATCTTTTGTGCTTGCCTTTGTATCAAGCAAACCATCAACTTCTGTGTATTTTCTGTTAATAGCATCAATGCTTGTTCCTATTTCCTTTACAGCTTTGTCCTGCTCATCTTTTAATTGCTGCAATGACAGACGGAACTGTGCAATTATATCTTTTTCCGTCTTATCATTAGTCACTTCTCCGAATTCACAGCCATCGAGAACCTTTCCAACTGCAAGTTCTGTATTGTATTCCTGTGTTATACTTGATTCTTCATCTACCTTAGTAAAACAGATCACAAATCCAACCATGCCAGGCACTCTGCAAGCTGTAGCACCTACAAGCCATGAAAATGTAATGTAATCTTCAGTTTTGAGCATATCATCAACGGCATAACAATCTGTTTCCTTGTCCTCATTCACATAATTGACCTTTATGCTGAACTCAGACATGTCATTATCCTGATAATATCTCGGCATTTTAAAATGCTTTCTTGTCACATTTTTATCATGATATACTCCGAGTATCTTCTCATTTCCCGGAAGTGTAATCTTTCTCAAATTGCTATCTATTTTGCAATATGTTACATTCTCCATCTTTATTCTTCACCACCAGTCTCTACATTTACCTCTTTCAACAGATCCTGCGCTTTTTTCGTATCGTCTTCTTCCTTTGCCGGTAACTTGTCTTTGATCTCGTCATAATCAATATCTAACCAATCGCAAATAGCCTTAACTACAGTCTCATCATCAAACATGCTTGCAACATTGAGTATTGTATTGATCTCTGTCTGCCTTACCTGAGCCTCTGTAAGATCTATCTGTGCATTTTCCTGAGCGTTGCTCATTATCTCGTGAGCGAACTCAAAATGAACATCCTCAGCCTTGTATGCCTTATTCTCAGCCTTATTTATCTCGTCAACAACTATCTCTACTATCTTCCTCAAGAACTTTCTAAGAGCTTTCTCTATCTTTTTTGCCTTAAGGTCAAGGAGAGAATAAGCCGCCTTGATAGCTATATTCGTAGTGGCTGATGTATCCTTGAGACCGGCGGTATTCAACCCCATGCCGAACCTGTATATATTCTTTTCATCAAGCTCCAGTTTTGCCTGTCTTGCCTGGTATGGGACGTCAACAGTCTTGACATCTACGTCACCATCCTCACCTACACCTATGATCTTCTTTGTTTTGAGGTTTGTCTGAAGCTCATTCAGGTTGTCTCCCTGAAAGCCTTTGATAGCATATAGCGGGGAGTCAAAGTCTATGAGGTTGTTTGACAGGCTTGAGGCCATCAGGTCGTAGTCATCTATAAGTGGTTTGACAGGCTTAAGACTTGAGAACTGCTTCTTGTTGTTATCCAGCCGGAAGAATGGAATATAGCCAAATCCATCAAAGTAGGTGGCCTTATCTCCATTATTCTTTGTGTAAAGTACATGAGGCTTTGGGTTGATTGGTTCAGTATCATCTAACACCACCGCCCCATTATCAACCTGGACATAATAATATGTCTGCTTATCATCCCAGACCTGTATTCTCTCGATTGTCTTGTGTCCTTTGTCTATCCTGTCTGTATAGTGGTATATCGTGTATGCACAGCCATCATCCGTATCCTTGGCTCTGACCTCAATAACTCCGATACTGCCAGCATTGGCAAATGACATCATATCTTTGGCATTCTTGTATGCGTACATATACGCAAAGCCTTTGACCTGCATATCTGTGATAGCGTCAGAAAGCTCAGACATGAACTCATCATTGTTGTTGAAATACTTGTCCATGTGTTTCTGCAACTCAGGATCATTTGATTTAACTATCTTATCCCCTGAGAGGATATACTGGGTGCACTGGTCAACCAGCTCTGTGAAGAATGGATGTGGTATCTTCACGTTGCTTCTAGTCTTGTCCTCTACCAGTTCGCCGTCCGCATTGTAGTAAAACAGTCTATACTTCTTTATGTCGTGATCGCCATCATAATATCGTTCGCCAACTCTGGCGAATTGTTTTTTATCAGATGTTCTGTCACTGTCTATCAGCTCTTTTATTTCATCAATAGTTAGCATCTTTTTACCTCGCTATACCAGCCATGTTCCCTTCGGCTTATCATTCTCATATACACCAGTCAGAGCATCGGGCGCATCATCGTGTGCATTCATACCCTCTTTCTGATACTTTCTTATTGCTTTTGCAAAGTCTGGCCATCTGTCTTCCCAGTTCACCGGAAAGGCTACATTCTGCATTACTCCTGTACTGTTCGACAAGATTCTTGATGTCTTATTCTTTGATTGAAAGAACCACTGTATTTTAGTGTGGGTATTCCCTAATACTTTCAATTCTCTTATTACATTCCTGCTGAATCCACGACCGCCATTGTTACTTTCTATCAAAGCATTACCGACATTATTCTTAGTCAACATCTGAGCTGTCGCTGGTTCAGTCACTTCCATAGGTGCCTTTGTATATAAGACATCAAGTATGTAGTATGTACTCTCATACATGCCATAACAAATAGAACACAGATAATCACTACCTGTGTCCGCTGTATCTGTATAATTCAATATATATTTGAACAGGCTATTGCCCTTACTATCCCTTGGAATATCCGTATACGTCTTGATATGGCTGTATAATCTGCCTTTGACATCTATTGGCTCCTGCTGATAATTCGCAAGGACTATATCCTTATTCATGTTCTTTGTTTTTATCTTGTAGTCCTTATATGACAGGATAGCTTCACAGAGCATTGTTCCATCGTCTTGTACTGCCTTGTAATTGATATGTACTACATCGTCATAATTTGCAAGTACATAACCGGCTAGATCCTTTGTTGACCATCTTGTCATTATTATGATGATTTTGAAATCATTCTCAGTTCTGGACAGCATTGTATTGTTAAACCAGTCAATCTGCTTCTGCAATACTGATTCATTGTAGGCTTCCTCACTGTTCTTGATAAGATCATCTATTATCATGATATTACAACCAAATCCGGTTGCGGTACCTGTCGGAGAGGTGGCGAGATAATTAGCCTGTTGGCTACCCTCAAGGCTCCATTTCTGTGCTGCAGCCTCCCCATACTTTATCTTTGTGCCAGGGAATATATCTCCATATGTCAGAATGCCCTCTGTAGGCTTTTCTGCTATAACATCCCTGACAGCCTTTGCAAAGGTTCCTGACAACGTCTCATTATATGAACCTGTCATAACCTTTTTGTCTATACCATATTTACCGAATAGCCACTGGACAAATTTGGTAGCCGTTCGTGACTTTCCATGTCGTGGCGGCATATTTACAACCATTATCTGTTGTTCTGCATCTTCCACGAACCACTGTAGCTTATCTGCAAGATCATGCAGAAAGCCTCTGTCGTTACTATAGAAATCAGGAGAAGTCAGCTTGCAATACTGCCAGAACTCTCTCCTTGATAGCTCTATCTTTAGCTGTTGCTGTAATAAAGGGTCATGTCTATCAAACGTCATCAATAAGTTTCTTCAATTCTTCGGTTGTAAGCCCCTCAAATGCATTTGGTGTGGTGTTCTTCACCTCCACCTTTTCTGTGAACATACCCAAATGCTTACCCAGGAGCTCCAATGCCTGTATCTTGCTGTAAGGCTTTATTTCAAAGCCGTCTCGACCCTTTTTTATAACTGCAATAGCTTTCTTCTGATCTTCTGTAAGTTCATCCGTCAGGATAGGCTCTACTGTCCTGTATTTCACCTGATTGCCGTCCTCGTCAAGTACCGGGACCATGTGTCCATCAACCTCTACCATAGCGTCCTTTTCAACCACTCTTGCATAGTCAGATGCTTTTGCAAATGCAATCAGTGCCAGTTCTCGTAGTACACTGTCCTGAGTAATCTCTGTGCGTTTTTCACGCTCTTTCTGACGTTCCTGAATATATGTTTTGACGTTAGCATTTGTTAGCAATCTACTTGCATTAACTCTTGCGGTCTCATCCTTTTTCACAGATGGATAAGCAACCTTATAAGCTCGTGTGCCATTAAGGTCAATCAGGTATTCATCACAGAATCTCTGCTGTTTAGCTGTCAGCTTAGCCATAATGTCACACCTTCTTTCTATTACTTCTGTTTCTTTCTCACTCTCTTCGGGATCACAATCTTGTACAGCGGTTTACATACACTCTTTACTTCCACACCCAACTTTATAGTCGGCTGAAGTTTGTATATCTTAGTGCACTTAACCATCACCTTTATCATGGCTATCGGTAATGCCAATCTACCAAGTACAGAATGTATGTATTCAAAACTATATTCAGGTCTCACGACCTCAAACCTTTTAATCTCACTCATATCACACCTCAAACAAAATAGCCCAGTGGCAAGAGATTATCATTCACATTAAAGGGGTGGGAGAGGGTTTGTATAACCACTGGGCATAAGAAAAGGGACACAACCTATGGCAACGGCTATGTCCCTTATGAATCAATACTATATAATTTTACCACTACAGTATATCACAGTTGTTAGGTGCTATTTGGTGCTAAATGGTGCTATTTGGTGTCAACTTTTCAAAATCTTTATCCGAAATGCCTCAAGAGCAACTCCATGAATATGTTTTGTCCTGTCATATGAATACTTTATTTCAGATGCTATATCCTTTAATGACTTGTACTCTATATACTTCTTAAACAGAATCTTCATGTAGATAGGGTTGTTCAAACTGTGGATCTGATTGATCACTCTATGCTTGAGTTCCGCAAATCTGGCATTATCCTCCTGCAGCTCTCTCTCAAAATCAACATACTTCGCTACTTTCACGCTCAATGATTCAGATGCACTTGTCTGTACCTTTTCCTTTGAATAGTCAAATGCTCCCAATCCTATGGCATTATCTTTAAGGCTATCTAATTCTATCTTCTTCTGCTGTATTTTCGTATCAAGCGTTTCTACCTGCTTCAGGTACTCTTTCGCTATATTCACTATCTTATCACCTCACTTACTTATTTTCCCTGATGGAGAACTCTATTCCGGTTTCTTCCCTCAGTGCATCTATGAAATCATCCCAGATCACATCTCCATCACATATACACTCTGTCTTCAAATTGAATCGGTCAAAGAACTGTTTGATCCTTTTCTGCCCAAATCCAAACTCATCTCTCAACACCATACAAGACATAATCAGCACAGTATCGATCGTATTCATCTTGATCTTCTCAACTGATTCTTCCAGTTGTGCTTGATTGATCTCTAACGGAATGAACATAGCTCTCCTTACTGCAAGCTCTTTCTTAGCCTCTTCCATGCCCTTATCCTCGATCAGCTTCATAATCCATATTGCACCAGCCATTCTTGCCTCATGGAGCTTTCTGTCTGATTTAGCCATCTATTCCACCTCTCTCACATCGTTCAAATTCTATTACCCACACCCATGGATTCGCATTCCATCCGTAGCGGTCAAGGTCGGATTTCTTGACGGTAGAATCCCAGAGTCTTGAAAAAGCATATCTTTTTTCTTCGCCATTCAGTACATACGGCTCTTCTACCTCTATACCCTCTTTGCAAATCTGTTTTGATGTTATGTCTTGCAACTGCTCCACCCTCACATCCGTAACCTTAAGCCAGATACGTGCGGCTTCTTTCGGCATGTGGATGGATGGATGCCATTTCATCTCGATTTCTTTTCCATCACGGTAAAACTTCTCCGTATCGGAGTAATTTGCACGGTATATATACCGTTCTAATCCTTTATGCCATGTTTCCCGGACATACAGGATATCGCCCGGGCATATCGGGCAAGTACGTTCTGCTATGCTTAACTTGTCTGTGTGCTTTTTGTCCGCATAATTATGTACTGCGTAAGTACGTTTATCAGGATCATAATAATCCATATCCGGTACTGTACACTCATTTGCATCTTTGCATATTCTCCTTATGCAGCTCTTTCTACCGTCCAGAATTGCCCGAACCATTTCCGTGTTGAATAAAATTGGCTTAGTTGACATCTACTCCACCTCCTCATCTGCCGGGAAGCGGAAAATCTTCGGCGGTGTGAAGCAGAATGCCTGCTGATATCCACTACCCTGGAGGATTCCAGGACCGCCGTCACACGCTATGTAACTTCTGTACATCTTCGTCATATCCTCCAGTACCTTTTCGGCCTTTTCCCTAGAACTATATCTAGCCATAATTGCAGATTCTTCTGAATTGTTATCCCAACTGTATACTATTTTTGTCCCTTCACTACACATAGTGATAGTTCCATTTTCATACTCAACATCTGTATAATTAAGACCTTTCTGACTTATCAATCTCATTCTTCCTCACTCCTTTCCTGCTCCAGCCAGTTCAATGTACATTTCTGGCAAAACTTATCATCCTTATGGCATTCTACTTCATCAAACCCTATCTCATTCGGACACATGATTATCTGCGCAAGATCCGCATCACTGAGCGACCGGATGTAATCTCCGTTGGTCATTATTTTATATTCGTCCGTCGCATTCTTGGTACAGTGTACACATGGTTCATCTGTTTTATATTTGCTCTGGTATTTGCATGTCTCACAGCTCTTATCCTGTACTGGTACTATTTCCATCGAATCTCTCCTCTCCTGATCATCTCAACAATATCTATTCTGGTGAAGCTCTCCCGGTAGCCGTATTCACTCTTCATCACTATGTGATGATCGTAAACCTCCACAATGGTCCATTTCTTCCATGTCATGATAAAATTCCGCCCACTGGTGGTTTCTTTTGTATGGATCCGCACGACCTGCCCCGGTCGGCAGATCATGTTGTATGTAATTTCTATCTCAAAATTCGTCATGTTGTTTCTCCTTTTCTATTTTTGCGCAAAAAAATACCAACCATCGAATAATGATGGTTGGTAGAGTTATATATTATTATTCAAATTTTGATACCGTAATTAACCTATCACAATTTTTACATTTAATATACATCTCAACGATTTCTCCATTATCGTCTTTTTTACCATAAATTGTCGGTTCCTCTAAACTTCCGCATTTTTCGCACTTCCAATTTTCTAGTTTTTTCGCAATAAAACTATATGGTGTTACCAAAAATTTTTTACTTTTCATATTTTCTTCCTTTCGCAATTTGATAAAAAAAATTATACCACTCCAACCATCATTATTCAATTTTCAAAGTTCAAATTTCGACGCTACATCATCTGGTCTAATGGCAACTCCATCTGAATTGCCGGGTAATCTTCCCATGCGACACCTATGTAATCTAACACTCTTCCCCAACCGAACTTCTCACCAGTCTTCGGATCCGTGCAGCACCGGTACATGTAAAACTCCCATTCCTTTGGGTTCCGTTCTCTGAGCCTGTCAAACCTGTGCGGTCGTTCTTCCATGTGAATTCCAAAACCACACATACTGCATCCGGTTCTCTGTGCTCCTGTTGTCCTAAGTTCTCCGTTATCATTCACAATCTGACCATATATAGCCGGTATGATCGTATCAACCGGTTCATACGGTATTACATTTCCATCCTTGTCCTTGCTATATGGCTGCTCATAATAAAGCTTTGCAAACACATCTGTGTGATCGTGGTACCAGGCATCCATCTCCTGCGCAAGTCTTAAAATGTCATATCTGAGGTATGGTGCAAATGGTGCTGATCTCATTACTGTCTTGCCATAGTAATTGCACCCATGATCTGTGAGAGCTTCTTCCCTCTGACCACCTTCGGATGCCATCATGCCAAGAAACGGATAACTTGAATGTTCTCTTGCCCAGTCGTCACATGGCTTTTCTTTCAAATAATAGCAACAATCATTTGATACCTTGAAATTCGGTTTGTAATACATAACCCCTTCATTCTCATTCTCATATCCGCCAAACAGATTGAGCCACTTCTGTGGAAGCTTCATGCGACTGTTTTTCTGGAAGTGTCCAAGCTCTCCGCATTCACCTGTGATTATTGCATGTCTGACTGTCTTATTGTTCTCTGTAGGGTTCTGAAGTAGGGCAATCTTGCCAGCTATTCTCTTACTGATAACCGGGAATCCAACTTCATTGAGCACTTCTACTTTTGTCTTAAGCGGCTTCAAAATCGTTACTCCAAGAGCTTTGTGTACCCTCTGTATGCTCTTATCTTCCAGAGATGATACCGATACCGCTGGAACATTGATTCCTATCGACTTCAGGAATACGTGTAGTGTGATACTATCAAGTCCACCCACACTCACATGAGCATTTTTATCTCGCTTGTCCATCTGCTCTATGAACTCATAGGCTCTTAATTTTGATCGTGTAACTTTGACCTCATACGGTTGTCTCTGTAACGCAATCATGCGATTTCTCGCTTCTTTCTTTCGCTGCTTGTACTCAGCAAGCCCCTCATCTGGCTTATCAATGTCAAGCTCTCCATCCTCGCCAAATATACGAGTAACCAAATCATTTTCCATCGTCGCCCACCTCCAGGAAGTCAAACAACGTCGGTGAATCAACCTCATTCTCCTCTGCCTGTAAATATCCAACACCATCTCTGAAGTAATCCGGATTGAGCTCACACCCCTTGCCAAATCTGTGCATCTTGACCGCCATCATCGGTACAGTCATAAGACCGCCGAACGGATCATATACCGCATCGCCCGGATTGCTGTACCTGTTGATAATCCTCTCAACGATATCAAGCTGTAAAGGACATACATGCATGGTTGCCCTTCTCTGGCTCTGTGTCGTATTAAGAGTTCTCATTCTGTTAATATCATCCCATACCTCAAGCTGGTTCCATGATCCCGGAGCTACTACCATGAATGTAGCTGGTAATCTTCCATCCATATCAAGCTCCTTTGCAAGTGCCACATGATCCTCATAGTTATATACATGCTCTCTGCTGTACTGTCTGTATACTCTCTGTAAGTTGTCCACAGATACGTTCTCAAGTTCTTCTTTACTCACAAGCCTGTCTCCTGAACTTCTCCAATATCCGTGAGCATCTATCTGCCACTGTGCCCTTGTGTATTCATCCTTGGACTTAGTAACCGGCTCATCAGCGTATGCCTTGCTGTGATCCGTTGGCAGTTTGCGGAACAGTAAAATATATTCAGGGCATCCAACTCCCATCTTGGTACCATCCTTACACTGTTCCGTCCATCCAAGGCGGTAGGTCTGGTTGTTCTCTCTGACAACATCCGTCACAACTGTGATCATGCCAAAATACTGAAATCCATGGCTCATATAATGTTCTATACAGTCAGCATGAAATGGTTCAATAGTTGGCATTCCTGTTCCGGTAGCATTTCCGAACAGCACTCTGTCTTTAACATGAATAGCTGCAACTCTTCCCGGCTTCAACACCCTTAAAAGCTCCGGTGTCAAGAAATCCATCTGTTCAAAGAACCTCTCTGTATCCTGATTGTGTCCAAAATCGTTATAATTTGCTGAATATTCATAATGATTACCGAATGGTATTGACGTATGGATCAGATCAATGCTGTTGCTTTCCATCGCTCTTGTTTCTTCCACACAGTCACCATATACGGCTTCATAATGATTTCCTCTTACTGTTCTTTCTTCTCTTGTACCTTCCACACCCATCTTCCTTTCTAACCGCTCTGTTTTATTCGCTGAATCAAGTCCATACTTTTTCACGATCTCGATCATCTTCTGCACCATATGATCATGATTCTTCCATTTCTCAATTAAAGCATTTTTAATCTCTCGCTCATTCTCCATATAGATTATGTCTATAACCACGGTTTCTTTTTGCAAGAATCTATAGCATCTGTGAATAGCCTGTATGAAGTCATTGAACTCATAATCAATACCAACAAATATCTCCCTGTGACAGAATCGCTGAAAGTTACATCCTGAACCACTGATTGACTTCTTTGTTGCAAATAGTCTCGTTTTACCTTCTGAGAAATCTATAACTCTCTGTTCTCTAAGGTCATAATCCATAGATCCGTATATATCCACTGTCTCCGGCAGAGCTTTCTTGATCGCATGTCTCTCTGCTTCCTGATCATGCCACAATATAAAATGATCATCCGGCGAACTGTCTACAATCTCACGCATCTTTTCTACTCTCTCATTGATACTCTCACGCTTCACCTTTGCAGCTTCTTTCAAACCTGCAGATGCCTGTGTAAACAACTCCATTTGCCCATCTTTATCAACTGTATCCCCATAGTGAACCGGTATCTCATGCCATCTAACATCCAGAGGTGGTAAGTCATAACCATTATCAGAATAATCTGGATTGAGATCCGATGGCTTTGTAATGAAAAGTGCCCAACTACTCACCCACAGCCAGAACTCATCTTCCATGTTTGGGTACAGTGTCAGGTTATTTGCCTTTGTTGAATCCCTCTGAAAGAATCTTGTAAGTGCCTGTCCTGTATCCATGACTTCAAGATATCCAGCATAATGAATAAGCTCTTTATATTTATTCGGTGATGGTGTAGCAGTTGCTACCAGCTTATAAGGTACGTTTTTGAACTTTTCAAGGAACGTCTGATATGTTTTAGATCCGAATGATCTAAGGACGGATGCTTCATCAAGTGAGGTTGCCTGGAAGTAATCCGGTCGGATGTCTCCGTCCCTCACCCTCTCATAGTTCGTCAGAACGATCTGACTTGTGCTTGCCTCAACCTCTTCCATGGTTCGGCAATACTCTGGTTTCTCATAGCCCAGGAGTTCCACGGCATCCCTTGTAAACTCCTGCTTAACTCCAAGTGGTAATACGATCAATGCTCTACCACCTGTATGTTCTGCTGCAAGGTGACAAAATTCTATTTCCTGTGCAGTCTTACCAAGTCCGAAAGACTCAAACAAGGCTCTACGTCCACCTTTCAGTGCCCATGCCACTGCATCTCTCTGGTGTGGCTTTAATGCTTTGTTAATACGGTTCTTGTCAACCGAAAAACCACTATCAACTGCAAGTTCTATCTTGCTTTCTAAAAACTCTTTGTAATTCATGTTTAAAAGGAACCCGATATATCGTTACCCCGGCCGGAGGTTCAGCTCCTTTCTTTAATTTATTTTTATCTGCTCCGGAGTTCTTTCAACTCCTCAAAATCACAGGATCCGCATAAGGGGCATATAGCCCGGTACTCATATGCAGGCTGTCCATGATATTCACCCATGCACTCTCTTTCCATGTCCGGCTCTTCGAACTCTGCCTGGCAGTCTATGCATTTATACATCTCTGTCTCTCCCTTCCAACATCATCATGCTGTTGCTCTGTATCTTCTGTATCGCACTTCTGAGCTTTGCCGGCATCAGCGCATCCTTCTGCTTCCGCTTTGCAAGCTCCTCATAGACCATTCTGAAATTTGCCCGGTCAATGTCGATGTTCTCGCTTCTGCAGATATTCACAAATCCGCCGATCTGTGTCACTGTTCTGGCAGTCAGATCATCAAGTGTCATCATTGCATCCTGCGGTCTGTATGATCCATACATTCTGATCGCATGTAAAACGGTCTCCCATGCCTCACTCCATGCCGGTATCTCTCCCTGTCTTACTTCACAGCACATCTGCCGGATCTCAGCTATGGATGGTGACCATTTGTTTGTTGATACCCATTTGTTGAGTGCTGTCTCTGCCACTTCATACGGCAGATCCTGAAGCTGTCTGTACCAGAGTTCCATTGCCGGTCTGTTCGGCAGTAAATTCTCTCTGGGGTAATAAGTTTTCAGCCCCATGGCGAACTTCGCAAACTCCTGTTCCGTCATTCCGCTTTACTCCTCTCCACTTTTCACACCTGCCATGCATCTGCCGGTGTTACATCGTTTATTTTGTTTCATGCTCATAAATGATCTCCTGTTTGGCTTTCTCGATAAGCTCAGTCAAAACTACCTCTCTCTGCTCATCGACCTGATCTGCTATGCCGAATAACTCTGCCAGTGCAGCAGTTGTGATCTGAGCCCATGCGATCTGCTCTGCCAGTGTATTGTTCATTTCTGCCGTTTCGCTTCTTGCCTCTCTCCTAGTCGTCTCATTGTTCCACCACCAGGTAAAAACATTGATCAATAATGCAAAGCATGAAATACACTGTCTGACCAGACGACCCTTGCCATAATGTCTTGCGATCAACTTAATTTTTCTTGTTGCTGAATTATCCATCTCTTTCTTCATCTGCGAAGCCTCCCTTTTCTGCTCGTTCCTGCGCCCATTCAGCCATCATCTTGTATGATTCATCCAACTGATCCGCTACCCGGTTGTTACTTGCTCTTGGTGAATGGGAATACTGCTTATTCTCACCCTTAAGCTCATATACCCCTGTCCATCCCTGCATGATCGATTGATTCAGTATCTGTACCTGCTCATACTTGTCATGGGATAATGTCTCAAGCTTGTTCATCATCAAGGTGACTGCCCTGTCACTCATCGGTTTTTTCATGCCCTTGCGAAATTTAATGAACTCATGAATAGCCTCATCCAATTCCGGCACATCACTATACACGACCGGTTCTGGCTTCTTGGGTGACTTGACCGCCTTTTTTGTATGTGCGTTAGCACATATTTTTTCTGGAGTATGTATATACTCCTCATTATCACAATCATTATCACTATCAATATCATTATCATATTCATTATCATTATCGGCTTTTCTGGGTTCGGTTGGGTTTTTCTTGATTTCTGAAATAACCGTTTGGTTTTCTGATAAACCATTCGGTTTATTTGGGTTTTCTTCGGTTTCTGAAATAACCATTTGGTTTGTTGGTCTGCCGCCTTTCTTACCATTGGATCTGTTGCGCTCACATTTCTCCTCATACTTGGTATTATCTTTATCCATCCGTTTCTTAATGAATGAAAAGCACATAGCAAGAGCACTACCCTTTGGCAGATCAGGGACTTCACCGGTCTCCTGATAATCAATCAGAGCTAACATCAACTCACCGATCTGCTCTGGTGGAAGCATTTCTAAATGCTCTCTATATTCGGTATAAAAGACGAAGCTCTTTTTATCACTCATAGTCACTGTGCTCCTTTCATTTTCTTGCATACTCCCTGAAAGCCTGCTCATTCTTCTGCCGCATCGATCGCACACATCTGTTACCGGCAAGCCACGGATTTGCCGCCTGTATCTTCTGTCTTGTGCGTCTCACTGTCTCGGTTGTTGGTAAGCCGAACTCTGACAGATGCAGGAAGAACTTTGGCACAGAAACATGATCAATATTGTATCCATGCTTTTCTCCAATCTGCTTACATACGAGATAGTACAACCGGTTATCACTACTTCTTGCTGCTATATCTTTTTCAAGGACTTCATAAACAACATCCTGTGTTGATATCAGCTCTTTTTTCTTCTCTTCAATGAGGTCTGTCATCATACCCTCTATACCTCCTTTATTCGTATTCCATAACGGTGGAGCATCAATTTCCGCTTAATTACATATTCTTTCGTTTTCATGCCCTTGGTGTCCTCTACAACTATGCAATCACCCTCTTTGTAGACAAAATCGGCAACATAGTAGCAGCTCTGTTCTATGACCTTACCGGGCTTATATTCGCCCTTATGAGGTCCAGCCTTGTACATCTCAGTCGATTGTTCTCTCTGCCTCGGTATAAGCTCGTATCTGACCTGTCTCTTGAGGTCTGTGATCTCTCCTGCCTTTTCTAACAGCTTAAGCTCCATGTACCGGTTTGCTTCTTTCTTGGAATCAAATAGAATCCCATCGACCTCAACCTTTTTATTCCTGTACTTTCTGCTATTCAACGATGTGCTCTTTATCCACTGTGGATTCATCAATCAATGCTCCTTTCTCCCTGCCACCGGATCAGCGGCAGGGCTATATACAATGGCTTATACTGTGTGATGTGTGTATCTGCCATGAACAAGTATTATTTATGAAAACAGTGCAGCGGCGGCAGGATTCTGCTGTGTAGTCTGCGACTGTTCAATAACAGGTGCTTTTTCCTTGCCCTGTTCCGGTTCCGGTTTTGCTTCCGGTTCTGATGCAGTGGAATCAACATATTCCTCTGTATCATTTTCCACATAGGTCACATTTCCATCTCCATCCATAGTGGTCATATCACGCTCAAATGCGCTCTGAAGATCAATACTCATAACACCCCACTTGGAAATTAACTGACGGAGCATTGTTTTATATGCCATTCCATCAAAATTCTTGTACCAGAATGATGAATACATCCACGAATCTCTCGGATCATAATTACCGGCTTCATAGTCAGCAAATGACACCTTTTCTTTCTCGCCATACTTTGTGTTAATCTTTACAGCATCCTTGCTGAATGCCTGTGAATACTTGTCCGCATGAGCAAGCATCTGAGCCTTACTCCAATACATTGTCTTCCTGAATCCGTTCACAAGCTCAAACATTGCATAGTAGCCGATTGTCTCAGCTTTTTCACGCTTGTCCCAGTCATCAACCATAAGATTGACTTTGATGTCCTCATTGAGCGGATCAAAGTATTCAAGCTCACCTTCTTTAATGGCCACTACGTTCAGTCTCTTATACTGACCGGATCGGATTGCAAGCTGGATATATCCCTTGTATCCCATCTGGAACTGTGCCTCTTTGGTACCTGCCTTGGTATTATTGAACGGGACCATGTAATAATGCCCGAGCTGTGGAGATGGCGAAAGCTGTAAACTCTCACCAAGAAGTGCTGCTGAAAGAATCGACTGATTTGTGCACTCCTGAAGTGTAGGGTTGGTGTTATATGCTGATACGATAGCAGAAATGAAACGCTGTCCATTCTTACCACCAACTACCTGATTAATCTGATTTTTTATAGCATCCTGTGAAAGGTATGCTGTGATTCCCAAATTCTGCTGTGCCTTGTTTTTTTTCACTAAACTATTATTAACTGCCATTTACTTTTCCTCCTAATGCATGATCATGTCTTTTAATGCCTTGAGAAACGCATCTTCGAAAATTGATGCCGGATCCTCTGTACTGTCCTTGTTACTATCGGCTTTCGCCAATATGGTGCACACATCCTGTATGAGACCTTTCATGCTCTCGTCAAGATCTTCTTCGGCTTTTGATACTTCCATAGCTCTGTTTATCAACTGCTCTGTAGCTGGCTCTCCATACTCTTTAGCAAGTGATTCTCTTATTGCCTTCACTGTGAGTGCCAACTCCGATATAATCATCGGTGCTGATCCGTTTATTGATACTAATCCGCTTACTGCTTTAATCATCTTGTATACCTCCTAAATAGCTTTAAATTCTATGCTTCTACTCTTAAAGAACTCTTTCAATGCATAAGCATCTTCCGTTGTGAGTAATACCTCAAATCTGACTACCATTCTCTCCTGTGTGCTGTCAGCACTCTGCACCGGTTCTGGCGGTGTCACAGCCTGCTCATGCGGTTCTGTCGGTACAATTACCCTCTGTTCTTCTTTGATCTCCTTTGCCTTGCGTTCTTCCTCTGCCTTGCGTGATTCTTCTGCAGCTTTCTTTTTAGCCTCGGCATCAGCCTTTGCCTTTGTAATTTCTGCCATTCTCTGTGCCTCTTTGATGGCTTTATTTATATCAAGTGTCTGCTTGTATACCTCTGTCGCCTCAAAGCCAAATTCCGGCAGATTATGAAGTGTCAGCACATCATCACCAATCTGGTACATTCTTGACCGCATCTGCTCTTCAATACTCTTCATTGATACCGAAGCATTAAGCCACTTCGGATCCCAGATCTTCTCCAACGTGACAAAATTCTGAAAACCGATAGTCGCAAACAACTCTTCAATGGCATTCTGCTTATTCGCTTTCTTCTGATCTTCAAATTCTTTCACCTGCTTGTCGATCACAGCTATAGGTTTGTCTATAATTCCAATGATCTCATTAACCTGTGCTTTAAATTCATTGAATGGCTGCATATACTCTTTTTCTCTCCGTATACGTTCATCATTCAATGTCTTTTTCAGCTTGTTAAGTGTTGCTCTGTCTGCCTTGGCCTCCTTAACCTGATCATCTGTATATACAAGCGTCTCATAAAATGCCACTTTCTCAGTCAACTCTGCTTTCAGTTCCTCATAATTGAAGCTGATCTTTTCCGGTATTGTTACCTCATTCACTCTTAATTCCATGTACATCCTCCCACCATAGCCAGTTCATACTGACCATCTTTGTTTATTTTCATCATTCTCATGATCCGGTCTGTCTGTTTCTGTCTCTCCTCTTCACAGTCGCATCGCTCTCCCGGATCAAGATTCGCTCCGCAGTTACTGCAAATTCTGTAATACATTTTTCTCTCACCCCTTTACTATATTTCCGGTAATTTCAGTGCCGGTGCTTTTTTCATCTGTACATGCTCCCAGAACTTTGATTCTTCCTCGATCAGATACTTGATATCTTCTTCAACCTCCGACCGCTCTATCGGATAATGTCTTGTCTGTAAGTACACATTCTCTCCATATACAGATTTAAGCTGTGCCTTAAGTATTACGAAGTCAAACTCTGTAACCATCAGGTAATGCAGCACCTGTATGTAATAGTTATCCGGTATCCTGTGATCCCACTTCTCTTTTTGCATGGACTGTAAGATATTCGTCGTCTTACATTCCCATATGCCTTTACGACCATCCTGATCTATGAGCCATCCATCAAGAGATGCATGTGCCCACGGATACTTGTCATTGAACCAAATGTTATTCTCTTCATAACACACCTGGTATTCCGGATAGTCCAATTTGAACAATTCCCTGAGAAGCGGCTCAGCTTCTGTTCCATATTTCACATATGGCTTATCCGATATATCCACCGGTTCAATTCCATATGCTTTTTCTTTCCAAAGCTCCACATTGCTTTTATATGGGTTCATTCCCACAATAGCCGAAGCATCCGAACCACCTATCTTTGTTCTTGCCTTGAGCCATTCTTCATGGCTTGATAACACTTTCATCTCAACCATGCTTTTCTCCTGCCTACCAGATAAGGGAGTGTCAGCAGCACTCCGGCAAATGCCTGTCCAAGGTGCGCATACCACGGTTCCATGATCCTCATATCTTCCGCAAATGCCACAGAGCTTGCCGCTCCATATATAAGCATGAAGCCAATAAAGAACATGATCCCAACAGCACATTTACATATCTTCTTTTTCACTACCAACTCACCCCTTTTCTTTCATCCCATAGCCTTTATGAGATCATTTAACTGCTCTATTGTGATGCCCTGTCTCGCCGCAAGCTTCCCGGGAGAAATGTTGTAAGTCCAGATGCTTGACATCTTGATCGCATCACCTATATCCAATAAGTTTCTCTGCATTCCAATCCGGATAAACTGAGGGGAGCATCCCATCACTTCAGCCGCCTGATTCGGTGTTATCTTCTTTATCATGGCTCTCCTTTCTTTAAATCCGCCTGTTATTGTTCTGCTGTTCAACGCTCGCCCATCGAATATTTCCAGGCCCATAGTCTCCGTTATTATCCTTGCGGTCTATCGTGTATCCATCTTTTCCAAAATTTGAAAGCTTAGACACATACTCAAAGAATGAATCAAAATCATCTTTCCATTCTTTACACATCCGGATTCCTCGTTTGCCATAATATTGATAGTCCTTGTTGTTTGGGTTATAGCACCTTTGCTTTATCCCACCCCCAGACTTCATACAGCCGTTTTCTGTCATAACTTTCTTTTATCGCATCACCTAGCTTGCTCATGCCTCTCCTTTCTATTTTTAGTATTCATTTTGTGAACTAGTAAGGCAAAAAAATATTTTCCCTAGGAAAACTACAAATATCTGCATACATTCTTAATTCTGCCTCTTTCATCTTTACCTTACCGCTTTCCCAATTACCAACAGTAATACGAGAAACGCCCATTTTATCAGCTATATCCTGCTGTGAAAGTCCAGCATTTACTCTAACAGCTGATAATCTTATCTTTAAACTATTCAATATTTCGCCTCCTCTCTTTCATCTTGTAATTGCATTATAGTATTCTTTTTGTGAACTGTCAAGCAGAATGAAAACTTTTTTTGCTTTTTGCTTGCTATAAGTATTCATTTTGTGTATAATCAAGACATAAGAAAGGACGTGATCAGATGGGTACAAACCAATTTGCTAGATTATTAAGATATTATCTTATGCTAAACGACAAAGCTCAAAGTGATTTAGTCAACGATCTTGGATATGAAAAATCAACAGTATCAAATTGGTGCTCGGGTGCAAGAGTTCCAAAAATTGATACAATTATAGATATTGCTAAATACCTGCATGTTGAACCGGGAGATTTAATAGTCGAATCGGAAAACAAACCTACATATTACTTCGACGATGAAACAGCTCAGAAAGCACAAGAGATATTCGAGAACAAACAGCTCTCTCTTCTCTTCGATGCCGCAAGGGATGCCAAACCAGAAGATTTAGAGATAGCACAGCGTATGCTCTTGGCTCTCAAGAATAAAGAGAAACGATAATGTACAAAAAACATCCCACGGTATTTGTTATTGTATCTATGACTATGTTACAAGGGGGATGAGTTAATTGTATGATATAAATGTACAGATGATGGATCTGAAGACTACAAAAGTTAAAGAAACTGTTACCTGCAATGAGGATGGTTCATATACTATCTTTCTTAATACACGATTCACACAGGAACAGCTTAACGATGCTTATATCCATGCACTCAACCATATCATCAGAGCGGACTTCGATAAACACACTAGCTCTGTAGATACCATTGAGGCTTATGCGCATGGATTTTGTAAAAAGGGGGAATAAAGATACATATGATAATACCAAATATGTTTAAAAAGAAAAACAACACCAAAAGAGATACAAATAAAAATGAAAAACTGAATTCATTTGGAGAACCATTAAACCACCTCATAGATGGTGAACTCCCTTGGGGTTGGATATCCGCAAATAAAGAATTCATTGATAAAACCCAATCAGAATATAAATATTTTTTAAATGAATGGAACGACAGTATAAATAAGTCTCCAAAAAATAAATATTCTGCATTAAAATCTTTATTATCATATATTAACGATATTCAAACACGATGTAATTCTCTAGGTGAATGTTTTGCATATTGGTGCAATAACTGTTTGCTTACAGATACTCTCACAGCTAAGCTTGAAAGTACTTATAATGACTTATCAGAAAATTTACTTGAGTTACAAAAAGAATATGAAAAAAAACAACATTTACTGCAAAATTTAGAAGAAAACCTGTACGTTTTTATTAATAGTAATAATGGCATCCTGCAAAAAGATATATATTCTCATTTTGGACCAGAGATAAAAAATAATATTGCTGACATACTTTATCAATGGGAAAAAGAAAAAAAGATAAACAGAATAAAGTCAGGGAACACATATATTATCACTGTTAACAACTATTAGAATATTCAATGTTCTATTTTCAAAGAAAAAAGTATATAAAAATCCCCCAGATGCTACCAACATCTGAGGGAAGTTACCCACAAACCGAAGGCTTATGAATAACGCTCTAAGCAAGCTACATTATATCACAAGCCTTCTCATTTTGATAGGCTTATTTTTTATGCCTATTTTTAAGAAAGGATGATTGATATGAGAAATGCAAACGGATTCGGATCTGTGTACAAACTATCTGGCAAGCGACGCAAGCCATGGGCGGCACGCAAGACTGCAGGCTGGACATTTGATGAAGAACGAGGAAAATCATATCCTATCTACAGCTTTATTGGCTACTACGAAACAAGAGCGCAGGCTCTGACCGCTCTGGTCGAATATAATAAGGATCCTTATGATTTACACCACGATACTATCACCTTTGCCGAGGTATACGATAAATGGTCTGATATACACTTCGAGAACGTAAGCCAGTCTAACGTCAACGGGTATAAGGCGGCCTATGCCCTGTGTGATGACATCAAGGACATGCCAATACGTCAGATCAAACTGGATCACCTACAGAAGGTCGCTGATAAGAGTGGTAAAAACACCCCTACATTAAAGAAGCTCAAGGGATTGTTCGGTCTCATGTATGACTATGCTGTGATCCATGAGATTGTGCCGCAGGATAAAAGGGATATGGTAAGGTATGTTGATATATCTAAAGCAGGAAACCCGAACTCTATTAAGCGTTCAATATTCACTCACAGCGAAATATCCACCCTATGGAGCCTGTATAAGTCCAATTATTACTTATCTGTTGTATTGATCCTTATATACACAGGAGTGCGTATCAGCGAGCTCCTAGAGCTAAAAAAAGAAGATATTCACATGGATGAACGCTGGTTCTATGTTGGTAAATCCAAGACTGAGGCAGGAATTAGGGAAGTTCCTATTGCAGAAAAGATTGTTCCATTCTTTGAATACTGGATGCAGAAAGAATGTGACCACTTGATTTGCACACCTGACGAAGAACCATTCACTTATAGAAACTATTATGATTCATACTGGGTTCCTCTCATGATTCAGCTTGGATGGGGAAAATTCGTTGTTGTAGAGGGTAAAAAAGAACCGGTATACGATGGTCATAGACCACACGATGCAAGACATACATGTGTTTCACTTCTGACCGCTGCCGGAGTTGATGAAAGAATCATTAGAAAAATAGTTGGTCACAAAGGACAGGGTGTAACAGAAATTGTGTATACCCATATTGACCTTCCATCTAAACTGGAAGCAATCAACTTGATATGAAAGAAGGTGACCTGAATGGATAGAACAGCATACAAGAACCAGTTCAATGCAGACCATTATGAAAGAATCAATTTTTCAGTTCCAAAGGGAATAAAACAGGTCATCAAAGACCTTGCAGCGGACAAAGGAATGTCCATGAATAAATATTTCCTGTTTTTGGTAAATAAAGACCAGGAAGGTATGTTTGATAATATGCAGCTTGCAGAAAAATCCAGAGAAAAGATTCTGACCATCAAAGGGAACACCCATGATGGATATGATGTCATATTCAAAGATGGAAGAACAGTTCATTGCAAGACAAAACTGGACATCAGAAAATGTCTTGCACAAGACAACAAAAGTCTTGCACAAGACACCTTGTAGAGTGTTACTAGTGTGTTACTAGTACGTTACTAGTAATTAATTTCTGATGTGTTTCAGGGGTGTTTCTGCTCCTATACAAAATAAAGAAAACCCGCAGAAATACTTGATTCCTGCGGGTTCTTGAAATATTGAATATAATTGTTCCTTATCTCTTTGAGAACTGTGGAGCACGACGAGCTGCCTTTAAGCCGTACTTCTTTCTTTCCTTCATACGAGGATCTCTTGTAAGGTATCCAGCCTTCTTGAGGATTGGTCTGTATTCTTCTGAATCAGCCTCAAGTAATGCTCTTGAAATACCATGTCTGATAGCACCAGCCTGACCTGTGAAGCCACCGCCCTTTACGTTAACCATAACGTCGAACTTACCATCTGTACCTGTAGCAACTAATGGCTGCTTAACGATAACTTTCAGTGTATCAAGTCCGAAGTACTCGTCCATATCTTTCTTGTTGATTGTGATCTTACCAGTACCTGGAGCGATATAAACTCTGGCGATACTGCTTTTTCTTCTTCCTGTTCCATAGAACTTAGTTGTTTTAGCCATTGATGATATCCTCCTTCTTAGTACTTAATCTCTAAAACTTCTGGCTTCTGAGCCTGCTGCTTATGATCAGGTCCAGCGTATACATAAAGCTTTGTAATCATATCTCTTCCAAGTGGTCCCTTTGGAAGCATTCCCTTAACTGCTAAACGGATAACATCCTCTGGCTTCTTAGCCATCTTCTCTTTTAATGTAGTCTCTTTCATTCCGCCTACATAATCTGAGTGGTTGTAGTAGATCTTCTGATCCATCTTCTTACCGGTAACCTTGATCTTGTCTGCGTTTACTACTATTACATAATCACCTGTATCGATATGTGGTGTAAATGTTGGCTTGTTCTTTCCTCTTAAAATGCTTGCTATCTCTGATGATAAGCGTCCTAAAGTATGTCCTGTAGCGTCAACTACATACCACTTTCTTTCTATTGTTGATGGGCTTGCCATAAAGCTCTTCATCGTGGTACCTCCTAAATTATTTTCTAAAATATTAATATGGTATATCCTCAAATACGTTGTTTACCGGGGCATTGGTTCACACCGTATCTTTAAACTTCACACATTTGGACATTATACAATACTCATCCGTGTGTGTCAATAAACTTTCTTTATTTTTTCAGGCGTTTTTCTTTATTTTTCAGCATTCATCTGCCATTTCGCATTCAAATATGCTATCTATGTCTGACCGCAAATCTTCCGTTCATACCACGGCGGTATTTCATCATGAGAATTCTTTTGACAGATGCATTGATCCGTTTTTTCGATATCCGCTTTGTCTTGTAAGCCCGAAGCAATGCCTGATATGTTTCTTTATAATGCTCCGTGCAGAGAAGATCGTCTCCTGCCTGAACTGCTCTGACAGCACTCTCACCCTCACTTCCGGTAAAGCTCCGTACTCCTGCCATCGACAACGAATCCGTAACGATCACACCTTTAAATCCCATTGTATTTCTAATGTATTTGTTTACCTTCGGTGATATAGATGCCGGATTTTTAGAATCAAAACAATGTACAATATTATGGCTTACCATGATCATATCACATCCCGACCGGATTCCCGCCTGAAATGGCTTCAGATCCCGGTTCTTGAAGCTACTATAGCTCCGATAATCATGGATCAGGTTTGTATGCGTATCCCCATTATTTCCATAGCCCGGAAAATGTTTTAATGAGCTGATCATATCCTCCTGTTTCATGTTATTCACCACAAGATTGATATATCTGGAAGTATCCGCTGCATTTGTAGAAAAGCTTCTATTGTAAATAAAGTTACTCGAATCATATGCAACATCGGCAACCGGTGCAAGATTCGTATTGATTCCAAGCTTTTTCAGAAACTTCGCTTTATCCTTCGTATCCTTTACTATACCATTCCATCCGCCTGCAGAAAATACTGTCCTCGGCGAAGCATATGGTGTGGATCGGAACTGACGGTATCTGGATGCTCTTACTACAGCTCCGCCTTCTTCATCCACTGCGATCAACATCGGAATCTTTGACGCTTTCTGAATTCCATAGATCCGATTTCTAAGTTTCTCCGGTGTACTGTTTTCAAAATCTTCCCCAAACAAAACATATCCGCCAAACTGATATTGTTTCTGGATATTTGCAGCATTTTTAGCAGGAGCCTTCACTAGGATCATCTGGGCTATTTTCTCCTCCCAGCTCATTTCCTTCATCCTGTCAGCTACACGTTGTTTTATATATTTGTCATTATCTTCATAATATCCGGCATGTACATCTGTGCCTGTGTCCATACATATAACAGTCAGACATAAAAGCACACTCATACATATACAAACGATTCTTTTATTCATATCGGATCTCCACCAGTGTCAAGCCTTTCGCTACTGCTGTCGGTCCTGCCTTGCTTCGGTCTCTCGCTTCCAGGATCTCCTTCACCTGCTCCGGCTCCATCAGCCCGGTTCCGACCTGCATCAAAGTTCCTGCAATGATCCTTACCATGTTATATAAGAAGCCATTTCCCGTGATCCTGATATGAACCATGTCATCCGCTTTCGTCACATTTACCGCATAGATCGTCCGAACCGTCGTCTGCACCTGTGCACCTGCAGAACAGAAGCTCTTAAAATCATGTTCACCAACCAGATACGCCGCCGCCTGATTCATCCGCTCTATATCCATCGGATAGTAGCAAAATGCCGCATATAACCGTTTTGTCGGCAGTTCAAACCGCCGGTTCAATATATTATATTCATAGGTTTTTACTGTATCTGCATACCTTGGATGAAAGTCTGCATCCACCTCGCAGGATTCCTGAATCCGTATATCCTCCGGAAGCCGCTGATTTAACGCAAATGAAAACTTATCCCCCGGTATCCGGGATTCAGTGTCAAATACTGCCACATTTCCACAGGCATGTACACCAGCATCCGTCCTGCTGGCTCCGATCACCTTGATATCTTCCTGCACCAGCTCGCTGATCGTCCGATTCAGCACTTCCTCTATCGTTATTCCGTTGTCCTGTACCTGCCAGCCATGATAGTTCGTACCATCATAGGCTACTACTAATTTTACTCGTTTCATTTTCCCGGTTTCCTGTTATAAAAATATCTTCATCAAGATCAATCCTACCACATATACCACCAGCAGACCATATGCAAATGCATCTTTTTTACTATATCTCAACGGTTTCATGCTGGTACGGCATTCGCTTCCGTGATAACATCTGGCGTCCATCGCATATGCCAGATCGGTTGCACGTCGGATCGCAGATGCAAATAACGGAATAAATATCTGGGTATAACTTCGTATCCGTTTGAAAATATTTCCATTTTCAAAATCGGCTCCACGCGAAAGCTGTGCTTTCATAATTTTGTCCAGTTCTTCCATCAGAATCGGAATAAATCGAAGCGTGATTGAAAGCATCAATGCCATATCCGATACCGGAACACGAAAGATCTTCAGAAATCCAAACAACTTCTCCAACCCTGCCGTAAGTGCCAATGGAAGCGTTGTATATGTCATGATCGATGAACCAATGATCAGATATACGAAACGAAATACTACAATTCCTGTTGTCTTTAAGCTGCCGGTCGTGATATGAAATCTCCAGATACTGACCAGAACCCTTCCATCACCGTTAAACAGACTGAAAAATGCTGTAAATAATATAAACGCCCAAACAACCTTAAGTCCCCGGCAGATAAAAGAAAGTGGAACACGACTTAATGCCACATACACAATAAGAAATGCTGTTGCAGCAAGAAAAGTCCACAAATCCCTGCACCAGAAGATCGTAACCGCATATACAATCGTGAGCACCAGTTTTGTTCTGGCATCCAGCTCGTGAATCGGTGATCTGGTATTATAATATTGTCCGATCGTAATGTCTCTTACCATGCTTCTTTCCTCTATGTTATCTGATAACTATCCACTTTCTTATGCTACGTTCATGTTTTGAAATGTCACCATTCATCTCTATAGCTTCATTAATTTTATATCTCTTCTTATATATTCTTTAGCTCGCTAAGCTCGTCGATCACGCCCGCCATGCTTCTTGCTGTGAGCCTGATCTCCGGCAACAATGCCTCCCGGAATATCGCCATTTCCGGCATCTCTAAGCCCAGTTTTTCTACCATCTCCGGCGTTCCAAATGCCTGCTCTACTGCTCCATCATAGACCAGCTTTCCCTGTCCCATAACCAGAATACGATCTGCAATCTCATACACATCCTTCATGTCGTGTGATACAAAGATTACAGTTATATTCCGTTCTTCATGTAATCTGCGGATCAGTGCAAATAATTCCCGTTTGGATTTCGGATCCATGCCGGCAACCGGCTCATCGAGAATAAGGATCTCCGGCTTATATGCAAGGATTCCTGCAAGTGCTACACGCTTCTTCTGTCCGCCTGAAAGGTCAAACGGAGAATATTCAAAATATTCCTCTGATATATTCACAAGTGCCAATGCTTCCCTTGCCGCCTGTTCTGCTTCTGCTTTCGACATGCCGAAGTTCAATGCACCGTACATTACATCCGCTAACACCGTACTTTCAAATAACTGATACTCCGGATACTGAAACACAAATCCAATCTTCTTCCGTAATTCTTTCAGATTCTTCGTCTTTCCTACATCAATTCCATCAACCTTAAGTGTTCCCCCTATCGGACGGTAAATACCGTTTAACATATATAACAGCGTACTTTTCCCTGAACCGGTATGTCCTGCCACCGCAAGGATCTCTCCTTTTCTGATCTGAAATGACACCTGCTCTACCGCAGGAACCAGTACCGCACCATCCTTATAAGAATACTCCAGATTATCAGCCTCGACCAAGATATCTTTTTTTATCCCGGCATCCAATAACATACCATTGTGTTCTTCTCTATCCATGTTATTTCTATTATCAAGGATATCCTCATGTATTCCATCCTCATTTTTACTTGACGATATATCTTTCTGCGCCGAATTAAAATGTTCTGCTGCTTCTTGTCTGTTTACAAAAGATTTTCCATCACGCAAACATGCCTTTATCCTGTCCGCAGCATCCTGTACCGACAAAAGCCCCTCTTTTCTATCAACCAACGCACTTTTTGCGTCTTCGTCTGAATCTCTGACAAATTTCTTATCATCGGAATAATCTACTTTCAACTCATGCAACAGCTTATATGGCAATAAACTGTCAAGACCAAGCTGCTCTAACTTCTCTACCTGTGGATAAATCTCATATGGTGCGCCAATCAACTCTACATTTCCATCATCCATTACATAGATCTGATCTGCCCGAACCGTTTCCTCCATTCGATGTGTGATCATAATGACCGTGATGCCAAACTCCCGGTTCAAATGATATAAGGTATCAAGTATCTGTCTGCTTCCCACAGGATCGAGCATGGCAGTTGCTTCATCCATAACGATACATTCCGGTGACATGGCCATCACAGATGCGATTGCCAGTCTTTGCTTCTGTCCACCGCTTAGATGTGATACATTTCGTTCCAGATATGCCTCCATCCCTGTCAATCGAAGTACTTCGTTGATTCGCTCCCATATCTCCTCTGCCTGGAAGCCCAGATTTTCCAAACCAAATCCTACATCTTCCGCAACCGTATTTCCTACCATTTGGTTATCCGGATTCTGAAAGATCATCCCGACTGCACGACGGATGGCCAGCAGATCACCTTCCCGGCTCGTATCTAATACATCAGAATCTCCCTGTATCCATACCGTTCCCTGATTTGGTGCATATAAGCCATTCAGGTGTCTGGCAAATGTTGACTTTCCCGAACCGTTACGTCCAAGAACGGCAATGATCTGTCCCTTATGGGCATCAAAATCCATATCCTTCACAGCCCATTTCTCACCTGTAACATTTCCATCCTTGTCCTTGATATTAAATTTATGTCCAAGCTTTCTCACCTGAATAAAACTCATGTACACGCTCCTAGAAATAAAAAAGCTGCCAAATACACATACATGTACCTGACAGCCCTTATGTTTATAATTATACTAACTCAAGAATAACTTCCATTGCAGCATCGCCCTTACGCTGACCAATCTTGATGATTCTTGTGTAACCACCCTTACGTCCTGCGTACTTTGTACCGTACTCATCGAATAACTTGCTTGTTAAATCAACTTTCTTTGTACCGGCTTTCTTTCCGGCAGCATCTGCAGGAACTTCAACAACCGGATATAATACCTTAAGCATTTCTCTTCTTGCATGAAGTCTTGAAGGCTGATCCTTCTTGATGGTCTTTTCTACTTCATCATATACAGTAACTTTCTTACCATCAACAACTTCCTTCACTCTCTTACCATCTTTATCTTTCTTAGCAACCTTAGCGGTAACGGTAACTTCATCATAGTTATCCTTTTCCTTAACTGCTAATGTGATAAGCTTCTCTGCAATCTTAACAACTTCCTTAGCTCTAGCTTCTGTTGTTCTGATTTTACCATGGTATAATAACTGTGTTACCTGGTTACGAAGTAATGCATTTCTCTGTGCGCTTGCTTTTCCAAGTTTTCTATACATTGCCATTTTATTTATCCTCCTTACCTTTGCGGGTCTTCACTGTGCTTACTATTATTCGGCTTGAGTGGTAAAAAGTATTATTCCTCACTGTCATTCAGTGATAAGCCTAATTCTTTCAGCTTAGCTAATACTTCATCTAATGACTTACGACCGAGGTTACGAACTTTCATCATATCCTCCGGAGTCTTATTGATCAATTCTTCAACTGTATTGATACCGGCTCTCTTTAAGCAGTTGTATGAACGAACTGATAATTCAAGCTCATCAATATTCATTTCCAGAACCTTTTCCTTCTCATCTGTTACGCTCTCAACCATTACATCAACGGATTTTGCGTTCTCAGACAGATCAACGAACAGGTTCAAATGTTCTACAAGGACTCTTGCAGCGAGGCTGACAGCCTCATCCGGTGCGATAGCACCATTTGTAAATACATCAAGTGTCAGCTTATCATAATCTGTAACCTGACCAACACGAGTATTCTGAACTGTAAGATTAACTCTCTCAACCGGTGTATATATAGAATCAATAGCGATGACATCAATCGGTGCATCTGCTTCTTTATTCTTATCAGAACCAACGTAGCCTCTGCCGTTGCCGATGGTGAGTTCCATCTCAAGTCTTGCATCCGGGCCACTAAGATTTGCAATTACAAGATCAGGATTGATGATCTCGATATCGCCGTCTACATGAATATCGGATGCTCTGACAACACAGTCACCAGCTACATCGATATAAGCCTGCTTCGGCTCATTTGTTAATGAATTGTTCTTTATTACTAAAGACTTGATATTCATAACGATCTCAGTTACATCTTCCTTTACTCCGGGAATAGAACTGAACTCATGTAAAACACCTTTAATCTTAACGTGTGTTACTGCTGTACCAGGTAATGAAGAAAGCATAATTCTTCTTAATGAATTACCAAGGGTTGTACCATAGCCTCTCTCTAAAGGCTCTACTACAAACTTACCATACTTGTTATCATCTGAAATCTCAACTATCTCAATTTTTGGTTTCTCAAACTCAAACATTTAAGCCCCTCCTTTATGGGTAATTAACTGGTATACTCCAACTTTGCAAATATCTATCATAAATATATTCTGCATCCAGACATCCACACGGGTAAATCCCGGATGGATGTACGGATGATCATATTTATTCTTATTACTTGGAATATAACTCGACAATAAGGGTCTCGTTTACAGGAACATCGATCTGCTCTCTGTTTGGCTTCTCAACTACTTCTCCACAAAGGTTTTCTCTGTCAGCGGTTAACCAACCTGGAACTAAATGTCCTTCTGTTGCAGCAATGATATCCTTATATCTCTGTAAGGATTTGCTCTTCTCTCTGATCTCGATCT